>Ga0233431_1000735_pt1 | contig 66574 bp, 60 predicted proteins | sample SI_118_April2016_FD_179867 | JGI IMG/M metagenome (GOLD analysis project Ga0233431, IMG submission 179867) | Seawater microbial communities from Saanich Inlet, British Columbia, Canada - SI_118_April2016_200_MG | ecosystem: Environmental > Aquatic > Marine > Inlet | place: Canada: British...
ACAACAGAGTGTCAGGATGGAGAAGACAATGAAGGTGACGGTGTAGCAGACGAAGACGATCCTGGCTGTTTTGAGGGAGGTGTGTATAGCGCAATTCTTGATGATGAGAGTGTAGCAACAACTCAGTGTCAAGATGGTTTAAATAATGATAATGATGAGTTTGGATATATTGATTTTGAGGGGTTTGAGGGAGCAGGTCCAGATCCTGGGTGTGAATCAAGGATTGATAATAATGAAGGAGATGAGTCTGCCTGTATTGATGGAATAAGTAATGATGATGATGATTTAATAGATAATTTAGATCCTGGATGTTGGGATCAAGACGGTTTCTCAATTGACGACGATAGTGAAGTTGATACTCTTCCTGATTGTAGTGATAATTTTGATAATGATGGGGATGGAACAATTGATGATGCTGATGAGGGTTGTAGCTCACCAAGTGATGAGGATGAATCTGATGATAATATTGAATGTAGTGATGGATATGATAATGGAGATGTTGATGATTTACCAGATTCTCTTGATCCTGGGTGTTGGGATGATCCACATGATCCAAGTTCTTATAATTCACAAAGAATGAGTGAAGCTGCTTATGATTCGCAGTGTACTGATACAATTGATAATGAACCGGACGGATGGGTTGATTTTGGTACTGATAGTAGTGATCCTCAATGTACTTCACTAACTGATGATGATGAGAGTGATAAATTGGCTCATTTTGGTATGCCAAGTGGTGTTAGAATGGCTTGGTTGATGGATGAAGGAATGTTTACTACATTAAAGGATGCAACTTTGAATAATTACAGTGGGATAATGGATAGAGCTGGGAGTTCAGATCGTAGATTGATTTGGACAAAAGGGATTGATGACAAAGGACTGTTATTTGAGACTTATAATGGTTCTGGTGGTATCGTGAAAAATGATGCTCCTATTGGTATGGACTGGGCAAGTTCGTGGACAGTATCAATGTTTGTTAAATCTAGTAGACTTGGTATTGCATATTCTGGTGGTGATAATTCTGTAAGTGCTGCTACTCTAATGAAGCTTTCATCTGATAATGAAGATGAGGCGTTTAATTTCACTATTTATACAAATGGATCATATATTGCTGATAAGCAGGGGCAGATAATGAAAGAAAATGATATACCGGCAATTGAGAGAGGTGAATGGATACACATTGTCTATGTCTACGAAAAAGATGATGATGGTAATAACATGCATTTATATGTGAATTCTGTTGCGGAAAGATCGCAAGAATTTAATATTGCAAATCATGATTATCGATATTTGACATTGGGTGCGGATAGAATTCCAGGAACAAATGAAGTTGTGTCAGGTAGCTATTATCAGGGTGTAATGGATGAGTTTATGATATATGATAGAGCTCTTGATGTTGTTGAGGTTAGTCACCTTTATCTCAATTACGTGGGTGCTTCACAGTCTGCAAGTGGCGGTTTAGAAACATACTTAACAGACGTGTATGAGAAAGTTTCTAAGTGGGTTTTCAGTCAAGTAAATACTGTTGTTTCATATTTATCAACTGTGAAAATGGCTGTAGCCAATTTCTTTGTAGAGAATCTTGTAGCTGCGCCAGCTGATCCGTATTGTGCGCAACAGTTTGGATATAATATTTCTCAAAATTCAGAAGGACAAACTATTCTTACCATTGTGCCGGATCGATTACTTGATGCTAATAAAGATTACACAGTAAGTATTCAAAAGATTAAAAATTTGTGTGGTAAAACACTAGATGATGATATTGATATAACTTTTAAAACTGGAAGTGAAGTTTGTAGATTGAATAAGGTCTGGGTAGAGCCGTCTGATCGGTTTGTAACTGAGCGAGATGTGACAGAGTATTACAAAGCTTACGCAATGCATAATGAACAACCGATTGTTGGGTTCACTGATATTTATGATTGGAATTTCGATTGGAGTAGCGATGATAACTCGATAGCTCAGATTGGGGATGGGTATTGTGACGTTGACGGTGGTGGAACATTTGAAACAGATGAAACGTCTTGTCTGGATGACACTGATTGTGGTGAAAATGTGACTTGTGAGCAGTTTGAGGTAAGTGAAGATCCAAATCATAGATTTGTAAAAACATTTAACAAAAATGGAAAGACTTTTGTGCGAGCAAAAGCAACAATAATGACTGATAATCTAGGTGAGGAAACATGTGAGTATGCTGATGGTGAAAGTTGTGTGAACGGAAGTGAAGGTTGTGTGTGTAGTTCTGATACCTCGACTGTTGGTTCATGGAAGACTGGGTATGGAAATATTGAGGTGAATATTTGTGATAAACGATGGGAGCCAAATTTAGCTGGTTTTGAAGCAGATTCTGGTACTGGTTATGCTGGTCTTGGTATGTGGGGAACGTTGAATGGTCCGGATACTCATTTATGGGAAGTAGATAATAACTTAGGTTTATATTACTGTCGAGATTTTGGTGAGAATGTTGAGAAACGTTGTTATGACGGAACTCCTTGTCGACAGAACTCTGAATGTAGTGGAATTGGAGATGAGTTATGTAAGTCGCCATATGTTTGTCAGGATAATACAGTTTGTTCATGTTCTGGTGGAGTAGAGTACTGTAATGATCCTATTGCATGTGACGAGAATGCTACTGCGCTTTGTAGTGCTAGAGGACTTCATGATGATTTACCTAGTTTGAAGATTATAAAACCGGATTTGATAGATCAATGTAGTGATGGAATTGATAATGATGGAGATGGTGACACTGATGGTGCGGATTTAGATTGTGCATCAGGAGGTGTGCTCGAATCTCCTCAATGTTCGGATACGATTGATAATGATAGTAATTCATTAATAGATATGTTGGATCCAAAGTGTTATGGTGCAACGGACAATTGGGAAGTTCCTGAACTTCGAGCAGAGTATTTCTTTGTTCGTGATGATTTAATCCAATCAAATGATGATAATAGTAGTGATGTGATTTCGCTTCGAATATATGATAATCCTGAGGCAATATCGCCAGAGTTGTGGTATAGCAAGTATGTACCGAATCCTGGAACATTGAATTCTCTTGAATCTGATTGTTTGGCTAATGATTTTGGAACGTACTGTTATAAAGCTGGGCGAACTGGGAACTCTTATTACGTAGCTGCTTCTAATTATAATGAAGGTACTACTGTCCTTAATGACGATGGAGATACAACGTTAAGAAAAGTATTATTTAATAATGTTTATTTGCTTGGAATGAATGAGAATGCAAATAGTTCAACTCAGAATATTTATAATCAGATGATTGAGACTATTAAATTCAACCTGAATGTACTGTCTGATCCGTCAGCAGGGGATATGAAGAGATCTTTTGTGAAAGATTTGCAGAGAACTCAGGATGTAGCGTTAATTAAACAGTTTATTGAGATTTATAAATCAAATAATGGACAAGTTCCTCAGTTGGAATCAGGTACTTATGTTCGAAATGAAGTATTTAGTACTTGGCCATCATGGCAGAATGTACTTGGAGCTGAACTTGGATTTACTTTGCCAGTGGACATGGATAATCATTTTGAGGTTGATGATCCCGTTGTGATTAATTTTGATGACCCTGAAACTGGTACTCCTGCTGACGCGGTTGATAGATTGTGTAGGGATGATTTTGATGAGCAGGCGCTTGATACTTATTGTGCCGTTGGAAGTCAATGTATTGATCCATGGAATCAATGTTCAGTGTGTACTGATCCATACGATGGAACAACCTGCTTTAGTAGTTCTGTAGAAGCTGCCAATTTACCTAATTTTTATTCTGGTGGGTATTATACTACTAGTAAAGATGCAAATCCTGTTTATTATTATGGTGTGTTTAATGGTACATGTTTGGGGGATTCTGATACATTGTGTATTAATGAATATGATTGTGATCCAGATGGAGACACAGCTTGTGTGAAGAATGATGATGTTAGTAAATCATTGTATAAATTGGATGTTAATTTAGAGGGAATTGATAATAATTATTATGATTTTTTGAGTATAATGCCAAAGAGATGTAGTTTGAATGGTGAAATTTGTCAGAATAATACTCAGTGTACAGATCTTTCTGCGGGTAGTTGTGAATATTTATACAAATAAAGTTTATGCTTGAAAATAGTTCTAACAATAAAGTAGAGGATATTTTTGATAGTGTGGATAAGAGAGATGAAAGGCAGAGAGTGAAAAAAGTAAGAACGCAAAATCTTGCGTTCCAACAAGAGGTGGATAATGTAAAGGATGAAGTTCAAGAATCAAAAAAATCAGGAATTAAAAATATTATAATTATAGTTGCAATAATGATTGGAACTGTAGTTATTGTCGGAGGGATTATTTTTGCGGTGCAGAGTTTTATGAATAGGACGTCGTTGGTTGAGAATGAGGGGCAGCTTAGTGATCTTGGTATGCCGAATAGTAATGATGAGGTGAGAGTACCGGCGAGTGTTGTTGTTCCTGATAATGAAGAAGAGACGAAGGTCAGTACACGTGATGATGATTCTGATGGGGATGGTCTTAGTAATAGTGATGAGCTGAAATATAAAACAAATTTAAATAAGGTTGATACTGATGATGATGGACTTTTTGATGGTGAAGAGGTTAATTTTTTCAAGACAAATCCGACTAATTCTGATACTGATTCTGATGGTTTTTTGGATGGGGAGGAAGTTCGGAATGGTTTTGATCCAAATGGAGATGGGAAGTTGCTTAATTTTGAAGAAGCGCTTAAAAAGTTGAAGAAATGAGGAGTATTTTTAACGGTTTGTATGACGGATTACGGATTAGTACGGATATACGGATAATCGCAAGAACAGATTGACTAAATAAGTAAAAATTAAAATATATAATATTATGTTTGATGATAATACAAAGCAGGATCAACCTGAGGGGAAGAAAGAGCCGCAAAAGGAGGTTGAGGTGAAGCTTGAAAGTAAAGCAGCTGAAGTTTCAAAACCGGCTGAATCGAGTGAGAAAGGTAAAGATAGTGTGCATACAATGCCGATGGAGTATTATTTGGGGGACAAGACAGTCTCTGCTGTGAAAAAATCGCAGTCAAAGGCGTCGGCGAATGTGCCTTCAATGTCTAATACAACGGGTAAGAAGAGGCCAAAAGCGCTTGTGGTGGGGATTGTGGTTGTTTTGGCTCTAATGGTACTTGGGAGTGCGTATTTGTTGTATGCGACGTATTTTGGTGGAGAGGGGGAGGAAATAACCAATAATCAAGCTCCAATAATCAATGATAAAGAAGATGAAATTCAGAATTCAGAACCCGAAACTCAAAACTCAGATCGACAATCGGAAACAGATAAATCGAGGGAAGAGGTTGTTGTTGAGGAGAAGGATGAGAGACTTGATTTGACTAAGTTGAACGAGAAGGATCTTAATGAGATGTATGCGCTTGATACTGATCGTGATGGGTTGACTGATAGTGAGGAGGAGATGATTGGGTCTGATCCGCAATTAGTTGATACTGATAATGATGGATTTAATGATCAACAGGAAGTAGTGAATTTATATAGTCCTGTGAGTACTGCTGAGTTTGGTGTGGTGCGGTTATATGATCTTGAATTTGCTGATCTGTATGTGAATGAAAAATTGGCGTATAAGATTTATTATCCAAAAGATTGGATTATTGATGCTCTTGACGAGGAAAATCCTGTTGATGTGATGATTTCGTCTAATGTGAATGAGTTTATTAACATTGTGACATATGAAAAGAAGTTGAATGAGAGTTTAAAAGATTGGTATTTGAAACAGAATCCAAAGGCTAGACCAAATGAGGTTAGAAGTTATCAAACATATAATGATCTTGATGCAATTGAAAGTCCTGATGGATTTACTGTTTTTGTGGCAAAGGGAAATGATGTTTTGGCGATAAATTACTCAATTGGGTTGAAAGAAAAGGCAATATACCCAAATATGTTTAAAATTGTGGTTAATAGTTTAGAGTTTCTGACAAAGGCAGAGTTGGCTGATTTGATACTTGAATTAAATCCGGCTCCGCTTGAGATTCCGATTGAAGAGCCTGATGATAATGGGCCGCAATTCCTTGAGCCGGAAACTTTGGGGGAAGAAGAGGTAGTTGAGTAGGGGCTACGAATAACTAATTAGCTACGAATTCTACGAATCACTTGGAAGGGGGTATAAATAAAATATGGTAAAAATAGAATTGTATAATAAGAGTAAGACGCATGTTTGTCGGAAGCAAATGAATTTGTTTCTGGATTATAGCGCGAAGTTGATGAATGATAAAAATGATTACTTGGTATCTGTGGCGATTGTGTCTCCGAGGGAGATTAAAAAGTTGAATAAAATTTATAGGAAGAAGGATGCTGTGACGGATGTTTTGTCGTTTGAGAGTGAGGATGAATTTGGGTTAGATGAGGAAGGAATAGGGGAGATTATAATCTGTCTTGATCAGGCGAAAAAGCAGGCTCGGGAGCTTAAGTATAGTTATAAAAAGGAGATAAATCGGCTTGTGCTTCATGGATATTTGCATTTACTTGGGTTTGATCATATTAAAAACAAAGACGCTAAAACAATGGAGGCGCTTGAGGAAAAAATAATGAACAAATTTTATGATCAGAATAAAAAGGCTCATTAAAAGTTTTAAATATGCATTTAGTGGTTTGAGGTCTCTTATTAAAAAAGAGCAAAATTTTCGAGTTCATATAATTGCATCAATTTTTGTTCTGTTTTTGTCAGTATATTTTAATATAAAAGTTTGGGAATGGGCGCTTGTTGTGCTAATGATTGCGATGGTTTTAATTCTTGAGATGATGAATACTGTGTTTGAGCGATTTGTGGACATGTTAAAGCCACGAGTGCATCAGTATGTAAAAGAGATTAAGGATGTAATGTCAGCTGTTGTGTTTGTGGCATCAATTACAAGTATAATTATTGGGTTGATAATATTTTTGCCGTATATATTGCGGATTTGGGGATAAAAATAATGCGGATATACGGATGAATACTAATGATACGGATGAGTAAGAGTAGAATAATATTTGAACAGGTGAATGATTATAATGGTTCTAATTTCCAATTTCTAACTTCTAACCTCCACTATTTGTGGATTAAGTGAACTAAAAATGTGTACAAAATATTGATAGTTGACTAGAATAAGGCGTTTATTGGGAATAGTGATAACTTTGTGTATTTCTTGAAAATTTAGTATAATATAGATACATATAAAATAAAATAAATATAGGGACATAGAATTGTTATCTTATATTTGTTTGATTTTAATTTTTTACAATAATAACTATGGCTGGTGAAAATATCATTGCCGGTCTTGATGTCGGGACATCCACTATTCGGATAGTTGTCGGACAGATTGCCAAGACAAATGAAAGTGAACAATTAAATATTATAGGCGTTATAGAAGTCCCCGCAGCCGGAATGAATAAAGGGTCTGTTGTTAGTATTGAAGATTCTGTAAGTAGTATCTCCGCTGCGCTTGAAAAAGCAGAACGAATGATTGGGTTACCAATTAGTAATGTTTGGGTTGGAGTTGGTGGAACGCATATTAATTCGCAAGAGAGTAATGGTGTGATTGCTATTACCAAGACTAGTGGAGAGATTCAGGATAGTGATGTGGATCGTGTTATCGAATCAGCACGAAGTGTGGCGGCTCCGGTAAATTATGATATCATGCATGTCATGCCAAAAACATTTTCAATAGATAATCAGACTGGAGTAAAAGATCCGGTGGGAATGAGTGGAATTCGACTCGAGGTTACAACGCAAGTTATACGAGGATCATCGTCTCAATTGAAGAATGTAATGAGAAGTATATTTCGAGCTGGTATTGACATTAATGACGTTGTTTTTTGTGGTCTAGCGGCCTCTGACGCTGTTCTGAGTGTAAGACAGAAAGAACTTGGGGTAGCTCTAGTGGATATTGGTGCATCGACGACAAAATTGATTATTTTTGAAGAGGGAGATATTTTACATATAAAAGTTTTACCAATTGGTTCTGATCATATAACTTCTGATTTGGCGCTTGGACTGCAGACTTCTATTGATGTGGCGGAGAGAATAAAGGTTGAGCTCGGATCTGCTGTTCCTGGTAGTTTTGAAAAAGATGATGAAGTGAATTTGCAGGATTTTGGTGGAGAAGATCAAACATTTTCAAAAAAATATATAGCTGAGATTATTCAGGCTAGAGTTGATGAATTATTTGAAAAAATTGATGCTGAATTGCAGGCAATTAATAGAAGTGGTCTTTTGCCGGCTGGAATTGTGTTGATTGGTGGTGGATCGAAGTTGTCGGGGTTGTCTGAGGTTGCGAAGAAGAAGACAATGTTACCTGTGTCGATTGGTCTTAATAAAAAGTTTTCAACTGCGGTAGACAAGGTTAATGATACAACATTTGCAACTAGTTTGGGGCTTGTGTTGTGGGGATTTGACTCAGGAGTTCGCAAAAAACCTACTGTCCGATTGCCGGGGATTGCGAGTGTGAAGACAGCGGGGGAGCAGATTGGTAAATGGTTGAAAAACTTAGTTTCGTAATTGAGAAATATAACGATTTGTATAACGGATTACCTAGTACTACTCCCAGAACTACTTCTTCGTCGAGTTCCGGGTAGACGTTCCTCGAGTACTAGGCGGGCGGATGGATACCTCAGTACTACTCCCAGAACTACTCCCAGAACTACTCCCAGAACTACTCGTTCCTCGAGTTCTGGGTAAACGTTCCTCGAGTTCCGGGTAAACCTTCGTCGAGTACTGGGCAGGCGGATATACGGATAATCACAAAAATAAAATACAAAAATAAAAATACAAAAAATCATGAGGCATATAGCATGTATCATGAGTCATTAAAAAAATCAAAATAAAGAGAAAGACAAAAATCAAAACACAAACACAAATAAACGATTGAAATTTTAGAGATTGTTGTTTGGTGTGTTTTTTTGTTTGTTAGTTTAAGTGAATTAAGTGAAAAATAAAGAAAATTAATATATTTAATAAAAATAATTTTATATTTTATGCCAGAAGTAAAACCAGAAATTCAAACATTTGCCAAGATAAAAGTTGTTGGCGTTGGAGGGGGAGGAGGATCAGCTATTAATCGGATGGTACAATGCCGAATAAAAGGTGTTGAGTTTTTAGCGGTGAATACTGATTTGCAAGCTTTGCAGAACAGTTTGTCGACTAATAAGCTTCACATTGGAAAAAGTACGACAAGAGGACTTGGTGCTGGAATGAATCCAGCGATTGGGAAGAAATCAGCAGAAGAGTCTCAAAATGAACTTCGTGAGATGCTCAAGGGGGCTGATTTAGTATTTATCACTTGTGGACTTGGTGGTGGAACGGGTTCTGGAGCTGCGCCAAAGATTGCAGAAATCGCAAAGGAGCTTGGAGCTCTGACTATTGCTGTTGTGACTAGACCATTTTCATTTGAAGGAGCGCCTAGAAAGAAGATTGCAGAGGAAGCATTTCAAGAGTTTCAAGGGAAGGTAGATACACTGATTACAATTCCAAATGATCGTATCTGGCAAATTATTGATAAGAAGACGCCACTTATTGAAGCTTTTGGTGTTGTTGATGAAGTTCTAAGACAGGGTGTTCAGGGAATTTCAGAACTCATTACTTTGCCTGGGCTTATCAACGTGGATTTCGCTGATGTGAAGACAATTATGCAAGATAGTGGATCAGCTCTGATGGGAATGGGTGAAGCGTCTGGTGACAATCGAGCTATTGAAGCTGCGAAAGCAGCGATTGCGTCGCCACTGCTCGAAATGTCAATTGAAGGAGCTAAGGGGATACTATTTACAATTACAGGTGGAACTGATATTGCAATGTATGAAGTTAGTGAGGCGGCGAAAACAATTACTGAATCAGTTGATGGAGATGCGAAAATTATTTTTGGAGCTGTAATTGATGAAAATTTGAAAGATAAATTAAAGATAACTGTTGTGGCGACTGGGTTTGATGCGAGTAGCATGCCAACTAATACTGCTATTGCGCCGGGTAAGACAATGAAGACTCCTCACTATTTTGCACCAATTAATCGTGAAGAAGAGAAAAAGTCTCAAGCAGTATCTCAACCTCAGGTAACTCCTCAAGTGCAATCACAAGTAAATAGAGTAACGGATCCTGTTTATGATGCGCAAAAGATGCAACAACAGACACTTGATCCGACGCAAGAAGAGGATATTGATAGAATAAAGCCAGAGGAGGTTATTAGTACTCCTGGTGCTACGAAAAGTGATGAGGAAGATTTGGAGATACCGGCTTTTATTAGACGGAAGATGATGTAATCATGAGACACGAGTCATGTATCATGAGTCATTAATCGCAAGAATTAAACAAATATAAAAGCAGAGCTTTAGGGTTCTGTTTTTTTTGTGATGTGTGACTCGTGATTTATGATACATGACTCGTGCCTCATGACTCTTGATGTTATCCACATGCGTGGTTGGTTTATTCTCCGACACTGGGATATTGCTGTATTTTTGGGGAAATAAATTGGAAAATTTGAGATTTGCTAGAGTGGTTAAATTGTTATAAAATAGAGTAGCGAAAAGAGGGGAATACGGATATACGGATGCATACTAATAATACGGATATAGAGGGGGATTTTTTGTTCTAAATAAAATAAAATATTTATAGACTATGGTGTATTCAAACAACAAGATTATTCAGATTAGAAAGAGAGACGATAGAATCGTTGATTTTGATGCTGAAAAGATTGCGGCAGCTATTTTTAAGTCAATGAGGGCTGTTAATGAGCCTGACCAAGAGAGAGCTGACAAATTGGCTGATCTTGTGATTGAGAGAGTTAATCAGAAGTTTCATGAGAGATCGATTCCGGCGGTTGAGGAAATTCAGGATGTAGTTGAGGAGATTATGATTGAGGAGAAATTAATTAAAGTAGCAAGATCATTTATAATATACAGAGATCAGAGAACAAAGATGCGTGATCTAGAGAGCATGATTAATTCTGATGAGTTGATGGAAGGATATTTAAAACAACTTGATTGGAAGGTGAAGGAAAATTCAAATATGGATTATTCTTTGCAGGGACTTAATAATTATGTCGCGTCGTCAATCAGTTCTAATTATTGGTTGAATAAAGTTTATCCTGAAAATATTAAGAATGCTCATATTGCTGGAGATTTTCATATTCATGATTTGCAGCTTCTTAGTCCATACTGTTGTGGTTGGGATTTGAAGGATCTGTTGCTTCGGGGATTTGGTGGTGTTCGTGGTAAGGTTGAGAGTTATCCGCCAAAACATTTTGCTTCTGCTCTTAGTCAACTTGTGAATTTCTTTTATACTTTGCAGGGAGAGGCGGCTGGAGCTCAGGCAGTTTCGAGTTTAGATACATTGATTGCTCCATTTATTCGATATGATGGGCTTGATTATAAGAGAGTTAAACAACAAGTTCAGATGTTTTTGTTTAATATGAATGTGCCGACTAGAGTTGGATTTCAGACTCCATTTACAAATGTTACGCTTGACTTGTTTGTTCCAAATATATTAAAAGATGAAGCTGTTATTATAGGTGGAGAACCACAAAAAGAGACTTATGGCGATTTTCAAGCTGAGATGGATATGTTTAATCGTGCATTTATTGAAGTGATGACTGAAGGAGATCGACGAGGTCGAGTTCTTAGTTGGCCTATTCCTACGTACAATGTTACAAAAGATTGGGATTGGGATGCTCCTGTTATTGAGAAAATCATGGAGGTTACTTCTAAGTATGGAATTCCTTATTTCTCAAACTTTATTAATAGTGATATGAGTCCTGATGATGCACGAAGTATGTGTTGTCGATTGCGACTTGATAATCGAGAATTACGAAAACGTGGTGGTGGTCTTTTTGGTGCTAATCCATTGACTGGTAGTATTGGCGTTGTGACAATTAATTTGGCTAGAGTAGGGTATGCAGCGAACAGTAAGGAAGAATTCTTTGAGCAGATTGCAGGATTGATGGATCTAGCAAAGGAAAGTTTGTTAATTAAAAAAGAGATATTAGAAAAATTTATAGAAGGTGGACTATATCCATATTCAAGACATTATCTGTCAGCTATTAAGCAGAGATTTGGGACTCATTGGAAGAATCATTTTTCTACAATTGGGTTAAATGGAATGAATGAAGCTTGTCTTAATCTGATTGGGACGGATATTACTACTGATGAAGGTTATAAATTCGCAGGACAAGTTCTAGATTTCATGCGAGAGCGAATTATGGATTATCAGAATGAAACTAATGAGTTATTTAATCTCGAGGCTACTCCGGCTGAGGGAACATCGTACCGATTTGCAAAACTTGATAAAGAAAAATATCCAGATATTATTACTGCAAATGAAGAAGCTGTTCAAGCTAGTAACGCTGATCCATACTATACAAATTCATCACAGTTGCCTGTTGGGTATACTGACGATATTTTCGAAGCACTTCGGCTTCAGGATGGTCTTCAGACAAAGTATACTGGTGGAACTGTGCTTCACGGGTTTGTTGGAGAGAAGTTGCCTTCAGTTGAGAGTACAAAGAATTTAGTGAAGAAAATTGCTGAAAATTTCAAATTACCATATTTTACAATTACTCCGACGTTTAGTGTATGTCCGACTCATGGATATATTGCGGGAGAGCATGAGTTCTGTCCTCAATGTGATGAGGAGATGGGATATGGTGAGCAGATTAATCAGATAGCGGAGAAGGTGACAAAACAGTAACTACGAATAACGAATTAGCTACGAATTCTACGAATCACTTGAGAGTTTATATAAAAATAAAAATAAAATGACAAAATTTCTGGATTTAGCGTAAGTTGAATTTATGGGAAGCCTGTCAACAAATTTTATGGCGCCTACAAAAGCTACAAGACAAAAATGCGAGGTTTATTCACGAGTAGTTGGGTATTTGAGTCCTGTTCACAGATGGAATAATGGGAAGAAGGCGGAGTTTGATGATAGGAAGACGTTTAAGGTTGGAAGATAATGCGGATATACGGATGTATACGAATGATACGGATATTATTATATTGATTTTAGTTGATAAATTTGATAAAATAGAGGAGACGAGATTCGTCTCCTTTTAATGTTATTAATGAAAAATTATGCTTATTGGTGGGTTACAAAAGATGACACTTATTGATTATCCGGATAAGATTGCGGCGACTGTTTTTACGGTTGGGTGTAATTTTCGGTGTAGTTTTTGTCATAATCCTGATATTGTGAAGAATGGTTTGGCAACGATTACGGAGAAAGAGTTTTTTGATTTTTTGAGTAAGAGGAAGAAGTTGCTTGAGGGTATTGTGATAACTGGAGGTGAGCCAACTCTTCATCGGGATTTGGTTGATTTTATTTCGAAAATTAAGGATATGGGGTATTTGGTGAAGCTTGACAGTAATGGGACGAAGCCACATGTGTTGAAGCGACTCATTAAAAATGATCTGATTGATTACGTTGCAATGGATATAAAAGCGCCGTGGAGTAAGTATCGTGACGTGGTTTGTCGTGAGACAGATGTGTCAAAAATAAAAGAAAGTGTTAAAATATTAAAAGAGGGTAATGTTGATTATGAGTTTCGGTCAACTGTTTTGCCGGAGCTTCATAGTCTGGATGATTTAGTGAAAATGGCTAGGCAGATAAAAGGTGCGAAGAAGTATTATTTGCAACAGTTTGTGGCGGGGGATAATTTGATGGATGAATCGTTTAGTCAGCAGAGACCGTATACGAAGAAGCAGATGAATGAGGTTGCGAGGGAGATTCGGGAGTGGTTTGGGAAATGCTTGGTGAGATGATTTGACTACGAATAACGAATTTATACGAATTCTACGAATCACTTGAAAGTGAGAAGGGAAAATATACAAAATAAAAATTAAATATAAATAGTATGGAGGAGGAAACAAGAAAATTATTGAGGCAGAATCTTGAGTATACAAAAGAGGTGCATAAGATGGTGATTAGTATAAAGAAGTATCTTTTTTGGTCGAGGATTTTTGCGATTGTTAAAATTGTGATAATTGTTTTGCCGCTTGTGATTGCTATTTTGTTTGCGGTGCCGTATTTGAGTGGATTACTTAAGAGCTATCAGGATGTACTCGGTACGCTTAATAGTTTGAATGGTAGTGCTGGTTCTTCGTTGTTTGATTCATTGCTTAATAAATGATAAGGGGCTACGAATAACGAATAGCTACGAATTCTACGAATCACTTGTGTGAAGTATTAATTAAATATATGAATGTGAGAAGGGGGGATTTGGTTTATCCTGAATTGAGTTATGAGATAGTTGGTATTTTATATGATGTATATAATGAAATTGGGTATAATCATAAGGAAAAAATAATCCAAAAAGCGATCGAAGTTTTATTAAAGAAAAGAGGGTATAGTTATGAAAAAGAACTTCGAGTTGATATAGAAATAGAGGGAGAGAAAGTAGGTTATTACTCTCTGGACTTTTTGATAGAAAATAAGGTTGTATTAGAAACAAAACGAAAAGATAAATTTGATAAGTGTGATTTTGATCAAGTTAAAAAATATTTAAAAACAAAAAATAGAAAGTTGGGAATATTAGCGAATTTTACAAATCGAGGAATGATTTATCAAAGAGTTCTTAAGCCAGTAAAATGAAATAAGTGATTTGTAGAATTCGTAGCTATTCGTTATTCGTAGTATGAATAGAACAAAAAATTTGTTTGTAATTACAATTATTGTTAGTCTTGTGATTGGGTCGGTGTCGGGGATGCTGGGGTCGTTTTTTTTGAAGCCGTATATGGAGAGTACTACTTGGGGTAGGGCCTTTTTGCAGACTAATATTAGTGAGAGACTCGAGGATGATGATGCGTCGAGGGTTCTGAATGTTGTTGAGGAGTCGGCTACGATTGAGGTTGTGAATAAGGTGTCGGATAGTGTGGTGAGTATTGTGGTAACAAAAGAGTTGGAGAATATTTATAATTTAACAGGGCCGGATGCGATGGACTATTTTGATCTTGGGATTAATCCGAATTATTTGCCTGGTGGTAGTCAGAAACGGGAAGTTGGTGGTGGGACTGGTTTTGTGATAGGGGAAGATGGTTTGATTTTGACGAATAGGCATGTTGTGGAGGATGAAAAGGCTGATTATAGTGTTGTTTTTAATGATGGTGAGAAATATGAGGCTGTGGTGCTTGGGCGGGATATGGTTCGAGATATTGCAGTTTTGAAAATAGAGGCGAGTGATTTATCAGTTGTAGAGTTAGCTGATTCTGAGGAGATTGAGATTGGGCAGACGGTTATTGCTATTGGTAACGCTCTAAGTGAGTATAGAAACACTGTTACAAGAGGTGTGATTAGTGGAATTGATCGAAGAGTGGTTGCTGGAAGTTCGCGGATTGGTTCTTCGGTTATTGACGGAGCTATTCAGACAGATGCGGCGATTAATCCTGGGAATTCGGGTGGTCCGCTTCTGAATTTAGCTGGACAAGTGGTTGGAATTAATACGGCTGTTAATTTTGGTGGAAATTCGATTGGGTTTGCTATTCCAATTAATCAGGCAAAGAGTGTGATTGAAAGTGTGAATGAGTTTGGTAGAATAGTCCGACCATGGCTTGGGATCCGATATATTGAGCTGAGCGCGGAGATTGCAGAGAAGAATAACATAGAGTATGATTATGGCGTCCTAGTTCTGCGAGGTGAAAATAGTGATGATTTGGCTGTAATACCGGAAAGTCCGGCTGATAAGGCGGGAATTGTTGAAAATGATATTGTTTTGGAGTTTAATGGGCAGAAACTTGATAGTGAACATTCGCTTATAAATGAAATTACTAAATATAAACCTGGGGAGGTGGTTGAGTTGAAGGTTTTTCATGATGGGGAGGAGTTGGAGGTTAGTTTGGAGTTGGCGGAACGTGAAGAATAATGCGGATATACGGATTAATACGGATAATACTGATGTTATAAAATCGGAATTATCTGTATAATTAGTATGCATCAGTATATCCGAATTGCTACATGCAGGAACTTATTAATAAAATTGAAGAGTTGAAGGGGCGATTTGATCGTATTTTGGAATTGTCGAGAGTTGATGAGAAGCATCAGGAGATTTTGGGGTTGCAGGGTGAGATGGCGAAGCCGGGGTTTTGGGATGACGGGGAGAAAGCTAAGAAGGTTTCGCAAAAGGCGAGTCACCTCGAGGATCAGGTTGTTGTTTTGGAGAAGACTGAGACGGAGATTCATGATCTGCTTGAGATTACGAGGGAGGATAAGGATGATAAAACTGTTAATTTGTCGGAAGATATTTCGAAATTGCTGAGTAGTTTGGAGAAGAAAGTTAATAAATTGGAGTTGAATTTATTGTTTACTGATAAACATGATAGTTCGGATGCTATTGTGGCGATTCATGCTGGGGCGGGTGGTACTGATGCGCAGGATTGGGCTGAGATGCTGTTGCGGATGTTTTTGCGGTTTTGTGAGAGGAACTCTTGGCAGACAAAGATCATTAATATTTCACCTGGAGGTGAAGCTGGGATTAAGAGTGTTCAGTTTCTTGTTTCAGGGTTTAATAGTTATGGATTTCTAAAGTCGGAGGCTGGTGTTCATCGGTTAGTTAGAATTTCACCGTTTGATGCTGAGAAGATGCGGCATACTTCGTTTGCGTTAGTTGAAGTTTTGCCAGAAATTGATAGGGTTGAATCGGTTGAGGTTGACTTGAAGGATTTGCGGATTGATACTTTTCGAGCGAGTGGGCATGGTGGTCAGGGAGTGAATACGACTGACAGTGCTGTTCGGGTGACTCATTTACCAACAAAGATTGTTGTTAGTTGTCAGAATGAGAGGTCGCAACAACAAAATAAGGATACTGCGATGAAGATTATGATGTCGAAGTTGCAGAAGTATTATGAAACAGAGGTTGAGGAGGAGAAGCAGAAGCTTCGAGGCGAGTATACTGAGGCTGCCTGGGGTAATCAGGTCCGGTCGTATGTTTTGCATCCGTATAAGATGGTGAAGGATCATAGGACGGATTTTTCGGTGGTGGATGTTGAGAGGGTGCTTGATGGGGACTTGATGGTGTTTGTTGAAAAGTATTTGCAATCGAGGGTGTAAGTGTGGTTAAATGAGATAAATTCTAAGCTCTAAATTCTAAATCCTAAATAAAATTTAAATAATAAATACAAAAGTTAAAAGTTTTGAATTTATGATTTTGGTCATTTGCATTTGTTTAGAGTTTAGATTTTAGGATTTAGAGTTTTTTATCACTTCGAACGTATGAGAAAAAACATAGTACTTGTAATTGGAATAATTTTATTACTTGCTGGAATTAGCATGGGGTATTTTTATTGGAAAAGTGGGGGAGTGATTGATAGTCCGGCGGTTGAGAAGTTTGTGTTTGATGAGAAGGGGCTTGTTAAGTTCGATGATTGGATTGAGAAGCAGAGGGCCGATGTGCATGCCGATGCGAATGTTGCGAATAATCGCAATGCGAATGATGCGAATGAAGACATGGAGATTAGTTTTGTGGCGGTGGGGGATATGATGTTGTCGAGGAATGTGGGGAAGAAGATGGTGAAGAATGGGTATGATTATCCATTTGAGAAAATTACTGAGGTTATATCATCGGCGGATTTGGCTTTTGGGAATTTGGAGTCGCCGATTCTCGCAGGTGATCCTGTTAATACTGGGTCGTTTCTTTTTCGAGCGGATGAGGAGGCTGCGATTAGTTTAGAAAAAACAGGGTTTGATGTGCTTAATTTAGCAAATAATCATGTGTTGAATATGGGGCAGGAAGGGCTTATTAATACGTTTGCAAAGTTGAATGAGAATAAGATGGATTACTGTGGGGCTGGAAAAGATAGTACGGATGATCGAATTCTTATTAGGGACGTTAAGGGTATGAAAATTGCGTTTTTGTGCTATAGTTATGGTCCGAGTGAATATAGAGTGACAAAAAATAAGGCAGGTTTATATATTAATGATGAGGAAGATTTAATAAAAGATTTGGCAAATGTTAAGGATAAGGCTGATTTTGTGATTGTGTCGATGCATGATGGGATTGAGTATGAGCATACGAGTTCGCTCCGGCAACAGAATTTTGCGCGTAGTGCGATTGATTATGGAGCTGATCTTGTGATTGGACATCATCCGCATGTTGTGCAGGAGGCAGAAGTTTATAAGGGGAAATATATTTTTTATAGTTTAGGTAATTTTATATTTGATCAGATGTGGTCGCAGGCGACGAGAGAAGGACTTGCGGTAAAGTTTGTGATTGGGTATGAGGGAGTGAAGAAAATTGATTTTTATCCGGTTATAATTGAGGATTATAGCCAGCCGAGGTTGGTTGATGAGGGAGAGAGGGATAAGATTTTGGATTATGTGGGGTTGGAATTTGATTAGGCTACTACGAATAACCTAGTACTACTCGTTCCTCGAGTACTAGGCAGGCGAATTAGCTATGAATTCTACGAATCATTTGGAAGAGGATAATCTAATAGCTAACAAAATATGAATTTGAATGAGTTGAAGCAATATTTGAGGGAGAATGATATTCGTCCGAGTAAGGGGAAGGGGCAGAATTTTTTGATTGATAAAAATATTTTGAATAAGATAGTTGAGAAGTCGGAAATAGGAAGTGATGAGAATATTTTGGAGGTGGGGCCGGGATTTGGGGTTTTGACTGAGAGGATTGTGCGGAAGGCGAAAAGGGTTCTTGCGGTTGAGCTTGATCGGAAGTTGTATGAGTATTTGCAAGATAAGTTTGAGGATCAGGAAAATTTGGAGATTGTTAATAAGGACATATTGAAGATTACAGATAAGGAGATTGAAGAAAAGTTGGGTAAGAACTATAGAGTGATTGCTAATTTGCCGTATTCAATTACAAGTAAATTCATACGTGTTTTTTTGGAGAGAGAGAATAAGCCGGAGGAAATGATTATTATGATTCAGAAGGAAGTAGGGGAGAGGATGACTGCGAGGAAGCCGAATATGAATATGTTGGCGTTATCAACTCAGTACTACAGTGAGGCGAAGATGCTTTTTGATGTTACGAGAGGATGTTTTTTTCCGGAGCCGAAGGTTGACTCGGTGATTATTAGGTTAAAGTTGAAACACTTCAGCAAGCTCAGGTCCTTCGGAGGGAAAAGGGAAAAGGGGAATGATGATGAGTTGTTTAGGTTTATAAAGCTTGGGTTTGTGAGTAAGAGGAAGAAGTTGAGTAATAATCTTAGTAAGGGGTATGATAAGGTTAAATTGGGTGAAGTTTTTGCCAGTTTGGGGTTTGATGAGAATGTGAGGGCGCAGGAGCTTGGGATGGAAGAGTGGGAGAGTTTGTTTGGTGCGCTTGGGAATGAAGTTAAAGCTAAGAAAAGTTAAAGTTAAAATGAAATAATATTGCATGTTAGTCCCTTTAGGGACTTGGGATAATTGGGGAAAACTTAGCCCCATGGTTTTAACCTGGTCTTCGACCCTGAGGCTCAGACCCGAACGGGGGTGTCCCGAAGGGGTGGGTGTTGTTTAGTTGAAATTAATTGGTATCCGTATATCCGCCCGCCTGCAACGCTATGCGTAGACATTGCGGGCAGGTAGTTATCCGTAATTTGTATATAACTTGCTAAAAATATGTTGTTTTATTAGTGGATTTTTATCCACTTTTTTTTGTAGGGGAAACAGGGGGAATATGGTATAATAATTTTAGATAATTGAAGGGACTATCACCAAATAGTCTTTAATTGCAAATCCCATATTTCGGCTATAATTATGAAAATTTTTATCTGCTTAATTTCTATTAGGCATCAAAAAATATTTCAAAATTCTATCTTGAAATCTGAAATTTTCGTTTGAAAAGCCTATTTGGCGATAGTCCCTATAAGTTTACACAAAACTTAATAATTTTAGTTTAAGTTCCCATTTTTTGTATGGAAACAAATAAACAGGAAAATTTTGAGGAGCAGGAACAGGTTAATACTGAGAAAGCTGATTTGAATCAAGAGGCTAGTTTTGCGTTGCATAAAAAACAGGTGAGACAACAGCGGATTGCATTAACAAGTATTTCTGTTTTTGCGGTTATTATTTTAGTTGTTGGTTTTTTGAGATTTAATACATTGATAGAGGTGCCATGGGGACCAATTTGGTCGACGGGAAGTGAGGTTGTAATTAGTAATGATTCAGGGTCGGTTTATGATGATGATCCTGATGAGCTTCGAGCGAAAGATACTGATGAGGATGGAATAAGTGATTTTGATGAGATTTATGTTTATAAAACAAGTGCTTATCTTGCTGATAGTGATTCTGATGGGATAAATGATTATGATGAGATAATTGGAGATCTTGATCCGAACTGTCCTGAGGGGCAGAGTTGTTTTGCGACTTATACTGAGGAGGGTGCTATTTCTGGTACACAAGTTGTAAAAGAGATAATTGAAACAAATCCAGTGTTGCAGGTAACAGCTGATGAGCTTCGAGATGCTTTGCTTCAATCTGGGGTTATAACACCGGAAGAGTTGGCGGAATATGATGATGAGTTACTTCTTGAGTTATATGAAATGTCGATTGCTGAGAATCCTGAGGTTTTAGATCAGGTTGAGCTTGATGAAGTGACAGGGCAGGGACTGAATCCAGCAGGGGGGAATAGTATTGATGAGATAAAGGCGGAGTTGCTTAAGGTTGGTATTTCAGAGAGTGAGATGGAGCAGTTTAGTGATGCGGAGTTGATTGAGATTTATGATGAAGTTTTGGATACTATTAGTGCTGCGCAGGCTAATAATTAGGAAAAAGTGAAAAGCATTTTAAAAATAAAAAATTATATACAAATTAAATATTAGATAAATACAAATATGCAATTTTTCCATCGACGAAAAAGAACTACTAGATTAATAACTTCTGTAGTAATTTTTTTATTTTTAATTCAGCTTGTCGCGCCGGTGGCGAATGCTCAGTTTACGGATTTTGCAAATTTAGGAGTAAATCAGGCGCAGTTGTTTTACGATCAATGGCATAATGCACAACAGCAGATTAAAGAGGTGACGAAAGAGGCAAAGGACTCTCTTCTGGAAAGAATTTTCAAGGGACTTGTGTTGTCTGTTTCATTGACTCTTCGCAATACTGCGGTGATGGCAACTAGGAGTTTGGCTCAGGGAGTAACAAAAAAGATGGCAAGTGGGGATTGGGGACCAATGGGGGACAGTAGTTTTTATACTGATATGTGGGGAAAGATGCTTAAAGATTCTGGAGAAAGAATGGTTGGGAAGATGCTTGATGAATTGCGAGATTCTGCTTGGGATGAGCTTGGGCTTGATATTTGTAGTCCGTCAATACCAGAATTGAAACTTCCGATTGCTCTAGGACTTGATCTGCAAAAAGATCAGAAAATGGCTGAGCCAGATTGTTCTCTTGCTAATTTGAAAGGCAATTATACAGCGTTGAAAAACCAAATTGAAAATAAAATTCAACAATATAAAGATTTAAATGGTAATCCAGCAGGGCAAGCAGGACTGTTTTTGACTGAATTTTTTGATACTCAGGTTGGACCTGGACGAGGGGAGATTAGTGTTGGTCTTGAGTTGCGAAGTGAGCTTCGAAAGAATTCAGCTGGAGCTACTTATGCTGAGGAGATGCAACGAACAGAGTTTGAGGGTGGGAAGACAGCTCTTAATCTTGGATCGGGAAAGATTAAAACTCCGGCATTTCTTACTCGTGGGTATATTATGAGTGAGCAGGACGCGATGGTAAAAGATAAACCTGAATTTGAAGCAGCTGGTAAAGTAATTTCCGATATTCCGGAAGCTATTCTTGGTTCGTTTTTGACAACTTTTGTGTCGAGTGCGATTAAGGAACTTACAGCTAAACTATTGCAAAAAGGTTTAGTTAATGGTACTGAAGAATATGTTCCACCGTTAGGAAATCGTTTGGGGTATAAGGATTCTGGTGCGTCAGGGACTAGGATTGATGTGGCATTTAGTAATCCAAGTGTTGATATTAGTCGAGTTAATGTTTCATTTGATGTTAAAGAATATAATCTGTTGAATGATTTTATGAATTGTACTGAGCCAAAGTCATTTTATAATTGTGTAATTGATAGAGGGTTTGCTCAAGCCGTTTTATCAGCTGATCAAGATAAAGCTTTGACATTAAGAGAGGCTGTTGAGGAAGAAAAGTTAATAAAAGGTGAGAAAAAATTTATTTCAAAATCCGATCTTCAATTGAATCAGGATATGTATTGTTATGAAAAAGGTTTTTGTTATAATAATTTAGTTAAATTGAGAATAGCTCGAATTATTCCGGTTGGTTGGGAAATGCTAACATCACTTTTGGGGCCGGGAGAAACAATAACATTAGATGAAGCAATGAACGTATATAATGATGAGAGTAGTGATTATTACGGGCTAATAGATCCAAATTGGATTTTGAAATATCCTAAAAATAGATGTATGGCGGAAGGATACAGCTCTTATGTTTCTTCAGCTCAAGTCGGTGAACGTGATGAATATTGTGCTGATTTGCAAAATTGTATCAAGAGTGATGATCAAGGGAACTGTTTATCTTGGGGGTATTGTGCGGCGGAAAAAAATGTATGGCGATTTGGAGGGATCGACTGTCAACCCGAATATGCTAGTTGTACAACAATGAGAAGTCGAACAGGTAACAGTGTTAATTATTTGTTGAATACAGTTAATAATAGTGTTTGTGGAGCTGAAAATGCAGGTTGTGCATGGTATTCAAAAATTATGAATCGAGAAAATGAGGGGATTTGTGCAGAAAGTGGCGATAGTTGTACATCAGATGCTGCTTGTGATATAGCAGAACAGGAAAAATGTATATTTGAATGGAATTGGATTGATAATTCTATTATTCAGGTTGCTAGTCATGATAACGTAGAGCAGTCAATTATAAATTTAAATAAAAATATTGAAAATAAGACTTGTTCATCTCGAGATGAGGGATGTACTGAGTTTATAAGAGAAAAGGTTGATTATGGTGCAAATATGTGGCCAAATGGTCGGTTTGAAGAGTATACCGGATCATTAACTAACGCTGTTATTGCTGGTTTGGAGGGATCTGAGGATTATTTGTTAAACGAAGATGTTGCAAATGGTTCTTATTCTTTGAATCTTTTGTCTCCTCAAGTTTTCACAGGTCCGCGAATTGTTATTCCACCGAAATATTATAAAAGATATTTTGTGTTGAGTTTTTATATTAAAGATAATTCAGAGGATTCTTCTGTAGAGTTGAAATTAAGTACTCGAACGAGTGATCCTGATTATGAAATATATGATGTTTTATTAGAAGATGAGTCTACTATTTTGGATGATGCTGATGCTCCAGCTGTGGAAGGTAGTCTTCAGTTGTCAGCTGTTCCAAGTGATTTTGAAAAAGTTTCAGTAATGATTCAGTTGTCTGATACTGAAATTGATCCGTCATCTGTTACTAATGTTAATAATTCACTTGCGAATTATGGATTTATTCCTCAATTTGTTCCAAATGGGGATTTATTGATAAATGATATGAATTTGGTGGAAATTAGTATTCCAAGTTGGACTGTTTATGATAGTACGATTGAGTTGTCTGGACGTGCTCAGTATGGAGCGATAAATGCTGATACTGGTGTTTATTTGAAAAAAGCTCCTGAATATTTGGGGTGTTATGATACAGATATTGATCAGTATTATGGAAGACCCCTTGATTTGGATCAAGTCAGGGAAGAAAATGATGCAAAGAATTCTGATCGGGGACCAATGCAGAGAAGTTGTAGCAATTTCGCAAAATTGTGTACTGCAGAAGATGTTGGTTGTGACGGTTTTACACCCGTTGATCAAGCGGTGGGATATGTTAGTAATACTGTTTATGGAATTCCTTCATTTGAAGATTATTGTCCATCTGATTGTGTTGGGTATAGAGCGTTTAAACAGGTATCTACGAATTTTGAAGTTGCTGCTTTCCCTTTGTATTTAATTCCCGCGCGAGGGGAGATGTGTGAGATTCAAGAAGTTGGTTGTGATGAGTTTACGAATCTTGATGTTCTTGCTGCTGGTGGGGAAGGTCGTGAATATTATTCTAAATTAAAACAGTGCGTGAAAATACCTGAAAATGATTCTCAGTGTACGACTTTTTATACATGGACAGCAGAGGGTACAGAGGGTTATCAGTTGCAAGAACATTATCTGAAAGGTGATGGCTCTGGACCGGCATTTACTAATAGTTCAGGTAATGATGGAGATTGCAATGAAACAACTTATAATGATAATTTGAGTCCTGATTCAAATCCTAATTGTACTCAGTTTTATGATGAAGCGGGAGACGTTTATTATGGATTTGCGTCTGAGGCTGTAACTTGTAGTGAAGATTGTCATCCATATAGACGAACTATTCAGTATGAGTCTTTAGGCGCTTGTACTATTCAAGGTGGTGAATGGAGTGATAATGACAAAGAATGTATTTTTATGGCGATTCCGAATCAAGGAGCAACTTGTCAGGCGGAGAATGCAGGATGTCGCAGATATGAAGGTAATTTCGTGGGTGATGAGAAAATAATTTTTCAAACTGGATTTGATAATTGGGAAGAAATTCATGGACCAGATAAAGAAGTTACTGTTAGCGGTTCAAGTGGTAGAGAGTTTTTTCCAGAGGGACCTGTTTTGAAATTAAAGGCGATTGGTACAGGAACTAATTCATTTTTAACAAATAGTGGAAAAGTCGATTTATCAAGCTTTGAGTCAGGTGAGTACTTGATTGAATTTTGGGCAAAGTCACTTGGTGGAGATGGCGATCTTGCTCCTAGGATGACTGTTGTTGTTAGGAATGATGTTTCTGAATTAACAGATTTTGACGATGTGGGTGTATTTAATAGTTGGAATCTTTATTCATATAAATTTGAGATTGATGATACTTATACTGGACAGGAAAGAGTTGGAATAAGTGTATTTGATACTAATAATGATTTTATTTATTTAGATAATTTTAAGATTACAAAAATAAGTGATACTAATTATTTAATAAAGGATTCATGGGATACTCCGGCTGTTTGTGATAATGCGATTACTTATGTTCCAACTAATGATAATGATCGGCAAATGAACTATGCTATGGTTGGTTGTCGTCAATATACAGACACGGCTGGGTCTACTCATTATTTGCGAAGTTTTTCTGGATTGTGTAAATCTATGAATGTTGGTTGTGAGGCATTGATTGATACAAAAAATTCATCAGAATTTGCGCCAGCGGAGATAGATGTTAATACGGTTGCTTATATGAATGGGGGAAATGAGAATCGGTTGGCAGCTTTGTCTTCGGGACAAAAAGAATTTGTTGATTATTTGGTTTCTTCTGTTAGCGCACAGTACATTCCATATGGCGGATATAGTTATGCTGGTGGAGTAAGTAGTTCGATAACTTTGGCTCAAAATGCAATTACTCCGATAGAAGCGGTAACGGCGATAATTGGATTGTCCAGTATAGTGAATGATGTCGTGATTGCTGCTCAGCAGGCAGCATCTGATGCAGGATCAGCGAATAATGAAGATGATATAAGAGCAGCTGTCACCGAAGCGCAGGCTGCCTTGAGTGCAGCGAATGATGCTCAAGCTGCCGCGCAGGGTGCGCAAGATATTGCTGCGGGAGGAACTGAGCAAGAGGCACGTGAGGCACAACAAGCGATTGATGCGATTCAATTACTTGTAGATGAAGCGCAAGATGCTGTTTATGAAGCAGATTTAGCGTTAGAAAATTTTCTTGAAACGTTGACTCTGACAACTATTTCTTCTCCTAGGGATGAAGTGATGTATTTGGTTGTAAATGATGAGGCAAAATGTGCAAGTAATCAGAAAGGGTGTAGTGTGCTTGGGAAACCGGAGTTGTCAGTTGATGATGATGGAAATAGTATTATTAAAACGGTAGATGGGAAACAGGTGTTTAATGAATATTATTATTTACTTGAACCGGACAGTTTTGAACAAGAATTGAATAATGTTTTGTGTATTAATGAGGCTGTGTCTTGTGAAGAGTATACTGATCTGGATAATGGAAAACATTATTTCAAAAATTCGGGTGATATGGTTTGTGAGTACAGAGCAGGTTTTGTTGGTGGACAGACAGTAAAAGACTGGTTCAAGAAGGGAATTAAGGATGATGATGGGTATGATGTTAAATGTAATACTTTTGATTATTATGTTGATGGAAGCAAACAGTTGATTAAAAATACTGATGAAAATTATGATCCTGGAACAAATTGGGTAGGTCAGTGTGTGTCGTCGGCTAATCGATGTACAGCTTTTGTTGATCAGACGGACAAAAATATTAATGAATATGGTGATGTGTTAGGAAAAGCTTATTATTATATAAAAGATGATAATATTGATAGAAGTTGTACACAGGTTGATAGAAAAGAAGGTTGTATCTTGTTTAATGATACATCTGATTCAAATCTAGATAAAAATTCATATACAACATATATTCAAAGTCGAATAAACAGATCTGATAATGGAGATTTTGGATCGGTTATTCCTTTGTCGGAGAGTGATTTTGATTATGATTGGAATGATACTACTGGTTATTTTTGTACGGATGCAGGATTTGATCTTTGGAATGCAAATGATGATCAAATTTATTGTAAGGAAATGGAAAGTTGTTTGCGGCTTTATCAAGATGCAGGAAATATTACTAACAAAGAAGATATAATTGCTGCTTGTATGGCGAAATTGGAGGCGCATGATGCTTCTGATAATATTGATGGTGATCAGTATGTTTGTACTCCGTCTGATGATAGAGAAAATTTAGGGGCTTTGAAATATAATGCAGTTTGTACTGCAAGGTCGTTGTTTGAAAATGACAGCAATACTATTATTAGGGTTGGTCGAGATAGGGAATGTAATGCTTGGTATGACTGTAAAGCGTATCATTATGCATGGGATAATGAGAAGAATCAATATGTTAAAGTTTGTGACAAGGTAGGGTTGTGCACAGAACTTTCTGGAGATGAAGATAATGCTGCGTGTAGCCATTTTGCTTCAGTTGAATATGAAAGGAATTTGTTGACGTATAATAGGCCTTTTGGTGAAGATGATTACAAAAACAGACAGCGGGGTTGGTTTGATCTTGATTATAGCGGATATACGTTGTATAATATGCCGCCACTTCAGTTTATAACAGCAGTTGATTTGGATTCTACGATTGAAAAAGACTATAGACTGGTAAATATTGAGGATAAATCGTGTCGAAATGATACAGATTGTATTTCTTATTCTGATAGGGAAGGCCGGTGTGTTAATAATTCTTGTGTATATTCACTTAATAGAGACTTTGATGATAAAACAATGCTTGATTATCCTCGATGTAAGATTTATCCGGAGGATGATTCACCTTTTCCTTATAAATTAAAAAATGATCAAACGGCGAATAGTAAGTATTCAAATGCTAGATTTTCATTTGTTGCTCCTTGGGATTTGAGTGATGATATGTCCTTGATGGATAGAGATTTTGGTTGTTATTACAAGAAAGTGACTTATAATGGAGGTATTGAAAAGTTGTATCCTTATGAATCAGATTATCAGCCAAAAATTATCAGTGCTGGTGATTATGAAGGTTTTTGTTCTGATGCTTCTGATGTCCCTTGTGGTTGTGATTCTGCAAATAATGAAATTTATGCTACAGGAGAAACAGGACTGATAGCTAACTTATATATTAACAATGATAGATTTTGTTCTTCTTCGATTTGTCAGGGAACAACTGATGGAATGTCGGGGCTTTGCGCGAAAAGGCAGAGCAAGATTACGGTTTATTCCGGAATGGGTGGGTATTGTTTGATGGAGGATGAATCATTGAATCTTTATAATGAAACAACTACTGGAGCCAACGTTAATCCATGTCTGCTTTGGTATCCACTTGATAATATGCTTGGAATTCGTGATTTGAAATTAAATGCACCTGACGCAGATCTGTCAAATTGGCAGGAGATGTATTTCTCATCTGCTGGACAGCCGCATTATTGTCTTGACGCGGAGAGATGGGAGCAAAGATCAGGTTTTGTTAAGGCGACGGAAGGGTTGATTAATTGTGATGCGGGTGCAGATATTCCTCTAGTAAAAGATTATTTTATGCCGACGGGTTGTGATGTTGATAGTGGAAGCGCATTGAAATGTAATTCAAATGCAAGTAATATTTTGTGGGATGATTATCCTGTGAAAAAGAAAGTTGATATAAGTTTATCTTCCTATTGTGACGAGTCCTTTTTGAAGGATACTTTAGGTGTAAGGGACGATGAGTTAGAAGATTATTGTGTTTCTGGGAGTAGTGGAATAGCCTTGAGATTGTTGCGGGATGATCTTGCAACGAATATGTTGAATCATCATAGTTATCATGGATCATCTCATGTAGGAAGAATTGATTATTCTTTTGAAATGTCTGCTTTACCTTGGACTTGGCATAAAGATTACCCTGACCTAATAAAGTTTAATCCGAATTTGAATAAGACAAGAGATAATCTGGTATTTGCTGATTTGTTTTTACAGGATAAAATTGAAGATGAAGTTGAGACTTATTGGAGCCCAACTGCTGATTTTTATCCTGCTGGCGATTTAGAGAGTCCATTTCCGTGGTATTTCTGGTTTTTGTCTCAGCGGTGGTTTGAGAAGAATTGGAATGTTTTTGCTAAACAATATCCTGCTGTCGGACCAGCCTATAATTATATGTATAATGCATTTCAAGTGTATAAAGAATTAGGACTAGTTGACGATGAGTATGAGTTGGTGAGGTTTAATTTTGCACGAAATTATTTAAAGACAATTAGTGATTTTGATGGTGGTGAATGTGCGTATGATTTTGATAATTATGGTAGTGTGTTTACATGTAAGAACTATATGGCGAGAGACGCGGTTACTTTTTCTAGAGCTGCGCTTCGAAAATGTGGAGAACGTGATGCCGAAGTTGATGACGGAGCGTATGGTGAAAGAATGGTTTCTGTTAGTGATAATTTGGGTGTTGATTATTTAAATCATATAGGAAAAACTTTTAGAGGACCAGAGTGTCCATATGGTTATATTCCTGGAAGACTTAGTTTTTTCGATTCTTGGGGATATAGAGCAAATAATAGATCAGCTGATACGATTATAATGCATCATGAATGTATTCCGGAAAAAACACATGGATATAATATTGCTGATTTTTCGTCATCAAAATATCCTCAATGGTATAGAGCTTCTTCTGACGAATTTGAAAGGTATGATGGAGTGATAATAGGTATTGATGATTGTCAAATTAGTTCGAGTTCTAATTGTTTGGCAAGATCCTCGAGCACAAGTTTGAAAATAGGGTCTCCTTCTTATACTAAACCTGATATGAATTTTGATACAATTGTTGGTAAGGATGGGACTAAGGGCTATTATACTAGAGCTGGTGAAGCAGGAAAACATTTTAATGAACCATATTACACCGAAGCCAATGGAGAGGTTCAGTTGATATCTGACAGTAGTGATCCAAGATCATTTGAGACAGCTATGCCTGTATGTACTAAGGCGGTTGAGATATCTGAAAATTCACAGCTTTGGACTGATAATTTTTATCAAGCATTGGTTGGTAATGGATCAGCTTGTCCTCAGAATGAGTTTGATCCAGGGGCAAGTGGTTCAGTTGGTTTACTTACTACTGATCATGGATTTATCTCAGCGACTCCATCGCTTCTGAATGCTAATGTTGTTTCGCCAATGCTTCAGGGTGGGTTTAGTAATACTGGTTGTGGATTTTTTGGAGCGTTGCCAGTTGCTGGACGAAATGCTTTTAGGGAGAATAATGGTGATCCAAATGGTGATCCAACTGTTCAAATTGTTACTTTGTATAATGATGGTAGTGATGATTCACAGTCAAAAGATGCTAATTATTTACCTTCATTTTTCAATCCAAACCAGTGGTCTTGTGGTCTTAACAGTACGGTTTATGATTCATCGAACATGGTTGATCAGGTAGGATATGGCGGGTCATTATGTTTTGATAATCGAGAGCTTGATGACTTGAATTCGTTGAATTGGAATTTAAGAAAAATCTTCACAAGAGCTGATTCTGTTTGGAATTTATCAGCTGACGATTTCACTTCATATCATCAAAGTACTTATCCTGCTGATTTTTCAGATCCTATTGAAAATCAAGATGCTTCGCATACATATTTTTCATACGAAGAAAGTTCCTCTGAAGCAGGAGATTGGAGACGTGGAATTGAAGATATCTTAGATAACAATGGACTAGATTATACTATTCATGCGCCGATTGTGTCTGCTGTGGGAATGGGGAGAGAGAATGAGAAGAGCGCCTTTCCTTTTACTCTTAATATTAATGGGCAGTACAATAATTTGGATCCACTGTTAAATACCTCTTTTTACCCAGCAACAATTCAGTTCTATTTCTGGGCTGATCATAATGCGATGCCAGTGAGAGCTATTTATGTTGATATACTTGGAGATGGTAGTGATATAATCCAGATTGGTGAGAATCGAGATGCAAATTCTCTTACTTCGGAATCATCGTTTAAAAATTATAAACCGATTTGTTCGACAGGTGTTCAGGACGTTTTGGGAGAGTGTAAACATGAGGATTCTATTAATTGGTCTGATGGTGCGACTGTGCCGGGCTATGCTTGTAGAGAAAAGTCAGATTGTGATCATTTAGGTTTAGGATATGAGTGTGATATGAATGATGAAAGTCATTTTGGTGACTCTCCTCTAGCGTGTGAAGATAAGCCATTTCGGGTTGATGTTAATTTTGATTGTGTAGATCCCGAGTCTCAGTATCCTGAAATATGTCTTGAGCGTGATGATGAAAATGTTGTGTATCCATGTCATGGAGAGGGGGATAGTGGTAAATATTGTAAATTTCAACCTCGAGTGAAAGTTGTAGATAATTGGAATATGTGTAATAGCGATCATAGTATGTTTAATAATGGGGGAGCGGTTAATTATTATATGGATGGTTATTTAACAAGATCGCTTGAATTATGTGAAAATAACGATTTTGCATGGACATATTTTTCAGGAGAAATTATAATGTTTCCTCCAGAAAATGAGCAAGAGAATATTAGTTTGGATTTTTAAGATAAGTTTTTCTTTAAAAAACAAAATCACACCTAACTTTGTTAGGTGTGTATTTGTTTTAGAACAGCTTATCTAGCTTGAATGTATTTTACTTGACTTTCAAGTTGATCCAGCTTGTTAATTTGGGTAATGATTCCCATTCCGTTGTTTTTATCAATTGTACCGTGAGCTTCGCAGCGATCGGAATCTTTGGTGAAGTAATCAATTGTGTGGGGAGTTCCGTTTCTTTGGATGAAGCCATAGGCGCAAGTGAAACCTTCGATTTCGAAAGCTCCCATTTCTTCGTCCCATTCCCAAATTTCAATGGTGGCGCGTCGGTGATACTTAAATTCTTGATTAGCTTCGTTCCAGGTGAGAACGTTCCATTGTCCTTCCATCCAGAAGTAGTCTTCGATGTTGGGGATTTGATCTTCTGCGGTGTCGATTGCGGTCTCATCATTTGAACTGTCAGACTCGGCAACAATTTCCGGCTCATTGTCCGGAATTTCGAAAATGTCGGTCACATCGGTTTGATCAACTTGATCGGCAACATTGTCTCCGTCTCCGTTAGGATTTGGAGCTCCGCCACCGTCACATGCGAATTGCATGATCAGGAGGCATGTTACCAAGAGTGTAAAGAGCGTGCTCTTTAACATGGTTTGGCCTCCGTTTCTTGTTATTACCACGTCCCCGCTAGGGGGAAGAGCGACCAGGTATATTATTACACCTAATCTTTCATCTTTATTGTATATCATAAGGAATTGAATTGTCAAGTGGGGGAGTTATCCACAAGGGTTGGAGGTGGGAATTTGGGAAGGTGGGAGGTTTTTCTTCGCTCGATGAGCTACGAAGGATATGTTGGATAATTATAAAAAACAGAGAAGGGTTGACAGGAATTTGGAAGTGTGTTATAGTGAAATGTCTATTAACAACAGGAAGGAGTGAATTATGCCCCGAATTTGTCCTAGTTTTGCATCCAAGGAAACACATCATCTAAAAAAAGGACAAACAGATGTGTAAAGAAAGCAGAATCCCATCGTTGCGTAAGCAGATCGTGGGAATGAGCGCGAAGAGAATGTGGAATTTGGTTGACATTGAAACACTGGTAGCTCATTTCAGCTATGATCATGTTGATCAGCTGATGCAAACCATCGAGGAATTTCAGATTGTTATTATTGATGGAGTCACGCAGATTCCTGATAAAATAGCGATTGAATTGAATCGATTGATGGAGAGGTATCCTGGTTTGCAGATTCGAATTATGAATAAAGAAGTAGGACCGGCAAGTTTTAAGGGCGAATGGTTGATCGCTGATGATCGAGTTTTCATTGCTGGGACGGGAAGTAATTCCAAACCCAAGCAAAGTAATGGCGACACAGTGGATCAATACAAATTTGTTTTTCAATCGCTTTGGGACTTGGCTATTTCGATTTCTTGATTTTTTATGCGCTGACAATTGTCAGCGCTTTTTTTGACATAAAATAGTAAAAATGATAATCTGTTTTTGTAGGGTGTTTTTTGACAATAGAACAAGGAGGAGCAAGATGACGGATCAGAAATCGGAAAAGAAAGTTAATACTACGTGTCAGTGTGGTGAATCGTATATTATGGTAGGTGATCAACTTATTGCTAATTTTTGTCATGAATGTGGTAAACCGGTCCGAAAAGAGGGAATTATTGATGAAGAATATGCGCAAATGCAACAGAAAGTTAGTGAAGAAAAAATTGCTGAAGAAAACAGTAAAAAAGCAGTTTCCTTTAGAATTAGCACAATACAACTCTTTGGATATACTTTTATTATTGGTGCATTTCTCAGTTATTTTCCTTTGAATTTTTGGATTCCGCAGTCAATTGAAGCTTGTGGTGGAATTTTAATGCCATTTTTTATTATTGTACAGGCAGTGGTTTATTATTCAGTTATGTTTTTTGAAGTAATGACTGATGATGAATTAAATATTAGAATAAAAATGTATGAAAAATTTTTGAAAAAGCAGTTTCAGATTATAATAGTCTTTCTTGTGGCTTTTCTTTTTTGGATTGTTGTTGATAAAATTCCTGATATTCATCATTTTGGATTCTTTGAGTCTTTTTTAAGGATGTTGATGTATTCGTTTTTTTGGTATTTTGTTTGGGATACAGTAATTAAAAAAGAATAAAAGTGTTGATAGAGCAAATGATTAGGTAGAGGATGAAGAGTCTCATTCTTTGTAAAGCTAGTTAATTATAAAAATAGGTCACAACCAAATTGGGTTGTGATTTTTTTGTTGTTTTTTTTGCTAAATTTAGTCGCTGGAAGTGTTCTTGTTATGAAATAAACTTGACAGGAAGTAAAATGCGTGTTATGATGTTAGGTTTAGAAAAGGAGGGAGTTTACATAAAATATCAACAACCAGAAACGAAAGAGGAAATGCCAATGGATGCAGACGTGTGGTTTATCGGTTCGATGTACCCTTAAACATCGAAGTTCGTTACTTTCAATTATCTCTTTTTTGCGATCGTCGAAATATATTCGGGGACTATAATCCTCAAAAAGACGGTCATCAGCACACGCTTGATTTGTGAGACAGAAGGTTTTGCAAATAGAGCCGGAAGTACGCACCAGAGTCTAAATGACCGCAAACGAGCAGAAAAACACCGGCGGAAGTCGGAAGGAGAAAGAACGATGTCAAAGAAAGAGGAAAGAAAAAGTCTACGGGGAATCATTGGTATGAGTATTTCAAGTATTGTTGTGCTATTTGCAATGGGAATTCTAGCAATTGATAATTCAATTAAAGTAACTTTTTGGCAATGTGTGTTGATACTAGTTGTAATAGTACTAGTAAATTGCATCTACTATTATAAGAGACAAAAGGTTCGAGAAATATGTATTTCAATTTGCAAAAGCTTGGTTTCTTTGTTTAGGAAAAGTATAAACATCACAGTTGGTGTATGGAGATGGATTAGCTTTCATGTTGTTCGCTTGTTGTATATCAATACAAGGTTTGATGAAAGATTTAACAAACTTTGCAAAAAGAACGATAAATATACACTTGAACGATTGAAAAAGCAAAAGCTATTGGATGAAAAGAAAAGAGAAATTGCAAGGTGCATTTTGATAAAGAAAGAAACGATCAAGTATAAAGAGCAATTGACGCATGATCTCAATGTTCATTATCCTGATCTTTCTTCGCTATTGCAGGACTGTAAGAGTAAAAGCAGGAAAGTTGATGTCGAGATTGAAGAATTAACAAGGTTGAAGAAAAATTCGATTAAGCATCGTTCTGGGAAGTATTGTCCTATGTGCGGTGAGGATAGAAGAAGACATCTGCATTTGAAAGATTGTATAAAATGTGGACTTGATTTTCAGGAATCCGATGAGAAAGATTGTGAGCAACTTATTTTGCAGAAAGAATCAGAACTAGTGGAAATTGCAAAAGAAAACATCCAAATTTCTGATTTGTGGGATAGGAGACGAGGCGAAGATTGTAGAGAGATTGAATTAGTTGAGAAGTTGATTTCTGAGCAAGAGGCAAATATGACAAAACTGTCTGTTGAGCAAAAAGAGATTGAAAGTGAATTAAGGAAAAAAGATGTAAAGATTGGGAAATGCCAGGAGCAATTGGAGAAAAATATGGAGAGGAGGAAGAATTTGTCTTCTTTGTTCAAATTTAGAGCTAAGATCAGAAAAAAGTCTCCTGAAGAATTAAGAAATGTTGTTTCTCTTCAAGATGCTAAACAGTTTTTTAGCTATGATAATGTTGCTGAGCTTGCTTCAGGTGGTAAGAAGTTTCTGGTACTTATTCGTAAGAATGAAAAAGAAGAAGTTTCGGAGCATCTGAAGGGTCAGATAGGAAGATTGAAAGAACAATTCAATCAAATGTACATTTTGATTGTAAACGGTGATTGGGAAGGCGAGTGGTTGATTGCGGATAATATGGTTTATACTGTAGATGTGTGTGATGGTGAGATAAAAAAACGAATTTTTCGTGATATTGGCGGAAAGTATAAAGAAGCATTTAATTCGATGTGGGAACAAGCTGAATCTCAAGTTGCATAGTTGTTTTGTTAAAGTACTTATACCGTGATCAATATGATCACGGTTTTTGTTCCGGATTATATTTATAAAAATGTTATTTTAATATGGCAGTTTTTTGACATAAAATAGTATAAATGATAATCTGTTTTTGTAGGGTGTTTTTTGATAATAGAACAAGGAGGAGCAAGATGACGGATCAGAAATCGGAAAAGAAAGTTCATATTACGTGTCAGTGTGATGCATCGAATTTTTTTGTCGGTGAGCAATGTTTTCATATTTTTTGCTATGTTTGTGGCAAACCGATTCAAAAAAAGGAAATTAATGATGAAGAATATGCGCAAATGCAACAGAAAGAAAGGGATGAAAAGGATAAAAAGGGGGAAGTAGACAAAAAGGATGAAGCAGAGAAAGAGAAAAACAGTGAAAAGTCGAAAGAAATTGGTGGTGGTTCATCGGATGTAGAAGAAAAGTTTGATTTATGTAAAAAGGATTTAAGTAAAGATTTTTTTAGTATTGACACTTGGTGCTATCGATATTGGGCATATATTAATAAATTTGGCAAATTGATGGAAGTGTTTCATATTGATCAGATCGAGTTAAAAGAAGTAATTTTTTTAAGGAAGGGAGCTTATCGAAAAGCGGTTTTAATTCCTGAATCTGTGCCAAATCGACATGCTGCTTTTTCTAAAGAACTTGAGAGATTAATAAAGTTGTTTTTCAAAGATAGAGCAGAATATAGTTCAGTTTCGAGAAGATGTTCGGAAGTTACAGAACAAAAATTCTCCGTTTATGTTATTTTACAACAAAAATACTTGAAAGATAATAAAGAGAGACAGCAATTAGAACAGGCGTACTTGGAAGATGCGTCCGAATTTAGAAGATTGATTGATTCATGCAATGATGATTTCAGAAAGAAACAAGCAGTTCGTTATTCGTTTCTAAGGCGATACTGGCAATATGTTCAAGAAGATTACGTGTTATTTCGAGAATTATTAAAGAAAGAGGCAGAGAATAGGGAAAAGTTTGATTTAGGAGAAGCCGGTGTTCTTTGTAAAGGGGACGAAGAAATTGATGAGGTTTTTGATGATGATGATGAAAATGAAATTGCCATAGTTGAAGATGAGTTAGAAGAAGAATTCAATTTTCTGAATATGATTTTGTCAATTGTTATATTAATATTAGGTGGATTGGTTGTGGTGGAAGTGCTTATCCATCTGATATTTGAAGATTTAGGAATTTGGGTTAGACTTGTTGTTGCTGTTGGCTATTTTGTTTTGCTAGTTGTTTTATTTTTTGTATACGAAAGATTCACCTCTCCTTATGTTGTCATTTCAAAACCTTCTGAAGTAGAGAAATATTCCAAAATATTTGATGAACTTTGGAGTGAAGCTGAGTCGATTCATGAAGCCGAGAAAGATAAAAAGAATGGAGATTTGGAAGTAACCAAGGAAGTATTATCGGATAGTGAAGGGGATAAAGAACTAGGTGAAAAGTAATAAAGTTTTTTTCTGCAGTTCAATGAACTGCAGATTTTTTTGTTTTAAATTTAGTTGGAAATTTTTATTGAAATCTGTTGAGCTAGCTCGACAGATTTTTTGGTGTTTTGTCTTGGGGGGAGTTGCTTTTTTTGTCTGGTGTTGGGGAGGGATAACAGTTTTGTTACGGGAATATGGGGGTGTGGTTTAATGAGAGTGAAAGATAATGAACTTTGACAATAACATTTTACTAACCGAGGATGCGCATCCTCGGTTAGTAGTGGTAGATTTAGATAATATTACAGCATGTCGCTGTGGTGAAACTCGACTAAATCTCAAATTGAAAGGAGAAATCCAATGTCGAGAATGGAAACGAGAAAGATGGTGTTTTATGTGATGACGATTTGCTTGATTCTCGTGATGAGCATTTCGTGCGGAGGCGTGAATGGTGCGAAAGAGGAAGTAAGAGGTGACGATGATTTGCAGGATGAGATTGTTGATGTGGATCGAAATTATTTTTGGGTGGAGTACGTGACGAGTGAGTTTCGGTTCTTGTATCCGGTTGGGTGGCATGTAGAGTTTTCTCAGAGTACAGCTGGAAATGGGAAGACGAGTTATCATTTTTTGGTGAAGAATACGGAGAAGAGGATTGTTCTAGGAGGGGTTGCGCCGGATGAGTACTGTCGGATGGAGAATGATGTGAATCAGATAAATCCTGAGTTTGCGTCAGAGTATGTGGCGTTTGACGTGCATATTTTGCAAAATGATGATAATGATTGGTCGATGTACTTCTCGAAGAATTTTGATGGTGTGGTTGATGAGTATGACAGTGAGAATGGTTTTGTTGAGATTTCTGAGTTGAGTGGAGTGTTGTTTGGTCGGACGCGGTTGTTTTTTCGAAATGAAGAGTATGTATTTGACGCTGGTCTGTTTTGCAGTAGTAAATACGATTGTTCGTGGTCAGAGGAGATGTTCTCGCAGTTTATAAACAGCTTTAATCAAAAAGGAGGAAACCAATGAAAAAAGCTAAACTGTTTGGAATCATGATCGTTGTTTTCTTGTTCTCGATGCAGTTTTCAATTGCGGCGGAGCAAGATCAGTTGCTACTTAACGTTCCATTCAAAGCTCAATCACCACCTGGTAATTGGCAGAATAACATGAACTGTGGTCCGGCTAGCGCTCTGATGGTTGGTTCGTATCACAAGGATAAAATTGCTACAACGCAGGATTTGAAAGACTTGATTGATTGGTTGTATGCTAGGAACTATATTTCTCCGCAAAATGGTGCAGAGTATTATGATGGGAATACGACAAATACGACAATACTGGCTCAGATTTTGCACAACTATTATCAGTACGATGTGGTTGTGGAGAGAGGGGACAGTAATCTGGATCATTTGAAACAGGATTTGCAGAAGGGGTTACCTGTCATTGTAGCGGTGAATATTGCCATGGATCCTAGTAAAATGGGGCATTTCATGGTGGTCGTTGGAATGCGTGATGACAGCGTGATGGTACATGATCCTGGTAAATCTGTTGGATCGAGTAATTTTTACTCACAGGACGCGTTTTTGGCCTCCTGGGCGACCTCTAATTACTCAAAGGTGATGCTACAACGTGAAGTTGTGACTTGGCATCCTGATGGTAGTCTGGTGAAGCTTGAGGGGAATAGTGATGTGTATCAGATAATTGATGGAGAAATCCATGTTGTGACGAATGAGAACGTGTTCAATGATCATGATTTTCGGTGGGATCATATTCTAACTGTGAATCGTCTTGAGTTGGCATGTTATGATTTGGGCTTTGAAATTGATTGGCAACCGTATCGAGAGACGTTTCGGATTGATGATGATTACTATTTGATGGAGAGACGAACGCGAAATGATGAGAGCTGTTCTATTTATGAGATCGCATCAGAGTTTGCGTATGGTAGTTGGACATTTGATTTTCCGCCGACAGTGCTGACTGAACAGCAGGCAGAAGATCGGTATTTTTCCAGGTGCGATTTGCAGGCTCGGTTGTATATTCGTGAGGGAACAGTTGTGAAACCTGATTTTGAGATGAGCGGGTTCTCGAGCGAAGTCGTCTTTGTGGCAATGCCAAGAGGTCGATTGCGGCCGATTGAAGATCCGGAGGTATTTGAGAAGATGGGGTATGGTAATTTGCCAGTTCATCGTGTGACTAGAGATCAGTTTGAAGGAAGTTTTGCTGTGATTGGTCCAACTATAACTGACGCGATGATGTATCAGTGTCAGAATGGTAGTTATCATATTGGATCGAGTGTGGATGAGAATGATATGGACGCTGATCATGATGGTTACTCTGTTTATCAGGGGGACTGTGATGATGCTGATCCGGAGATGAATCCTGGGCAGCTTGAAAGTTGTAATGGGCTTGATGATAACTGTAATAATCAAACGGATGAAGGGAATCTTTGTCCGAGTGGATTTATTTGCAGTGGGTTGTCAGGTTGCGCTCCTGATCAAGTGTCTGGTGACGAAGATGTTATTGAAGATTCCTTCGACTCCGCTCAGGACCTTTGGGATGAAGAAGTTGAGGATCAAGATCCTTGTCAGGGGCAGGAGTATTGTGTAACGTGCGTGGATGGTTCAAATTGCGCTGATACTGCATTCTGTATTGAAGACAGAAGTGTGTGGTTTAGTGGAAGTTGTACTGTTCAGGGTATTTGTTATCGAGAGATCATTCATTGTGAGAATGGATGTAAGAATGATGAATGTATTCCAAATGAAAGGAGTGATTCTGATGTTGTTGAAGAATCCTTCGACTCCGAAGACTCCGCTCCCTTCGACGAATCTCAGGGTTCAGAACAGGACCTTCGGGAAGATGAACCGCAAGAGGAAGAAAGTGAGGATGATTTAGTAGAAGCGGTAAGTGAGGAGGTTGATGACATTGATATTTCGGATAATTTTGAGATTACGGATAATTCTGAGATTGCGGATGATTCCGAGATTGCGGATGATTCCGAGATTGCGGATGATTCCGAGATTGCGGAATCTCGGGAAAATTTGGGGGATATCGAATGTAGTGTTGTTTGTCCTGCTGATATGATGGGGTACGCATGGTACGGAAGTGATTTTGAGCGGTCGGGTCAGGTTGTTTCAATTGATGCAACTGTTGACGAGATTTGTCAGCGTGGACGGCCTTGGCTTGATTTTAACTGTGCTTGTCGATATCCGTATCTCTGGGCATGTCATGATTGGACTCGCGCTACCGTTACTTGTAATCATGAGTTTTATACTCGCGAGGATGAGGGAGGACGTGGTGAGATCTGGTTGACTGATTTTGCGTGTTATTAGTTATTTATATGAGGCAGGAAACAATTTTCCTGCCTCGTTTCTTGTCTGATCCCGAGATTGCGGAATCTCGGTTAATTGTGATTTATTGATTTTGGTTTTATTTTATTAATTTTAATTCCGAGATTGCGGAATCTCGGTTAATTGTGATTTATTGATTTTGGTTTTATTTTATTAATTTTAATTCCGAGATTGCGGAATCTCGGCTAATTGTATGCGGACTGTTGATCCTGATCGGATATATATGACAACAACGAATACATATGATTGGATTTGTTATTTTGAAAATCCTCTTTTATGTAAATCGTTAATAGATGATATTAAAAAATCGAAACAAATATATTGTTTTGATCTTTTTGGATTTGTTATAAATTTTGATCATTTGCATTTTCTTTTGCGATCAAAAACTCATAATTCATCGAAAATTTTACATTCGATAAAAACGAATGCTTCTCGAAACATAAATAAAATTCTTGGATATTCAAAAAACATATTACCCGAGATTCCGCAATCTCGGGGGCAAAATACAATATATTTTGATTCATTGAGAAGATATGAACGGATAAATAAACATATAAAAGAATTTCAATCAATGAAATGTGATTTGAATTATCCAAAATTTCATTGGAATAAATCATTTCATGATGAATTTGTTAAAATAGAAGGTGACTTTTCTGTAAAGCTGAATTACATTCACAAAAATCCAGCAAAACATGGCATCACCTCTGATTGGAAAAATTATAGATGGTCATCTATAAATCCTGATTATAATAATTTAATCGATAAATATTTAGACAAATAAAAAAACAGCCTTTCGGCTGAATTTTGTATGAGATTTATTTTTTTTCTGGTGTTACATTAATGAAAGTTCTTTTTGCTAGTCGTCCTGTGAATCTTTTCACTTTTTTGTGTGTGAAGTTAACTATTCCTGCGACTGTTGTAAAAAGTGTATCGTCTTTACCTTTCATTACATTTTCACCTGGATGAAATTTTGTACCTCGTTGTCGAACTAGGATATTGCCAGATTTTACAGTTTGACCACCGTATTTTTTGACTCCTAGACGTTGTGCATTTGAATCATGCACATTACTAGTACTTCCACCCGCTTTCTTATGTGCCATATTTGCGAAGAAGGTTACAGACGGCTAAAGAAGGCTTTTACAAAGGCTCTTTAACTACTTAACCTTTTGAATAGATTATGTGTAAGAATTCTACATTATTTTATTGAAAGTGTCAAGTTTATTGTAAATATGGTGAAAATTAGGTAAAATAGATATATGAGAATAGTAATTGTATTAATTTTAATGGTTTTGTTAGCTGGTTGCGGGAATCGGGGGGATTTTGTAGTAGAAGAAGAGGAGGACGTACCTGCCCGCAATGGTACGCATAGCGTTGCAGGCGGGCGAAATTTGACTTACGAAATTACGAAAGAGTCGCAAGAGGATGAAAGTGAAGAAGTAGTTCTCGAAACCCAGAGTCTGGAACCACAGCCCAGTGACAGGGAATCCTTCGACTCCGAGGACTCCGCTCAGGACCTTCGGGAGATAAAGTTGCCGAGGAAGGTTAATTTGGAGGTTGGATTTCAGTCTCAGGCGCCGACGGGAAATTGGGATTTGCCGTATCAGGAGGCTTGTGAGGAGGCTGTTTTGATTTTGGCGGATAGGTATTTTGCGAAGCAGGGGATTAGTAAAGAGGAGATGGAAGATGCAATTAAGGATTTAGTTGAGTGGCAGGAGAGACAGTTTGGGTTTTATACAGATACGTCGCTTGATGAAGTTTTGCGGATGGCTGAGGGGTTTTATAATTTGGATGTAGAAATATCAGGAGACGTTACGGTTGAGAGACTGAAAACGGAATTGGCAAAAGGTAATTTGATAATAGCTCCGACGGCTGGTCGGATGCTTGGGAATCCGAATTTTAGTGGGGCAGGACCGATTTATCATTTTGTAGTTGTGCGGGGATATGATAGTAATGAGTTTATTGTGAATGATGTTGGGACGAGAAAAGGGGATGGTTATGAGTATAGATATAAAACGTTAATTAATGCAATATATGATCTTCCGTTTGTTGATGATGAGCCAATGAGGTTTTATGAAATGGATATTTCTGACGCGGAGAAAGAGCGATTAATGCAGACAGGAGAAAAGAAGATTTTGATAGTAAAGGGGTATCTTGACTAATTTGTGATTATTTGTTAAAGTCTTTTATTAAGAAAGAGAGGCAAATCATGCTGAAAAAGCTAAGAGAGGAAGGATTTGAAATAAAATATTGTGTAACAAAACATGCTTTTGATCGATACATTGATCATTCAAAGATTCCTATTGCTCCAGAGACTTTTAGAAATGATGCAATAAGAAGAATTAAAAAAAGTAATTTTTTCCATAGAACAATGAAGGGTGGTTATGCTTATGGAACTCAGAAGTGGACATTTGTTTTGATATTTGATGTTGATTATAAAAATCATAGTGCTGTTGTTCGGGCAATAACTTGCTATCCTACAAAATTTGGTAAATCTAAAAGAGGTATAAAGAGGCCTAAAAAAAATCGAAGGCAGGCGAGAATTCGTGATCGGCGTGTATTTCGAAGAGGCAAAGGACGTGACAATCAAATTGAGCTAGACTGTTGATAACATTCAGCAGTTTTTTTGACTTTTTGTCTAATTTTTAATAAGCTTTGAGTGTATATGAGACTGAACTTTGAAAAAGGAGATTGATCATGCCTAAAGAAATGATGCTTTTTGCTGGTAATTCACATCTTGAGTTTGCAAATGAAGTTGCAGAACACTTGATGGTTTCTCTTCATGAACCTGACATGAAAGATGTTGATGTGCCAACGAGAAAGGGGCAATTGATTAAATGGTTTTCAAATGGGAACTGTTTGGTTGATATTAAACGTGATGTTCGTGGTGCTGATTGTTTTATCATTCAGACTCAAGCTTTTGGGAAAGCCTTGAATGGTCGTGATGAAATGGGAAATCCAATTTTTGGTAATGATTTGAGTGTAAGTGATCATTTGATGGAGCTTTGGCTAATGGCTTACGCTCTGAAGTCAGCAGAAGCAAAATCTGTGACTGCTGTAGTACCCTATCTTCCATATATTCGTAGTGATAAAAAAGATAGCCCAAGAGTTGGGGTTGGGATTCGGCTCATTGCAGATTTCTGTATCGTTTCTGGTATTAATAGGATTTTAACAATGGATCCTCATTTTGAACAGATACATGCTGTTTTCAATGAACCTGTTTTGCCTGTTAATTTGCTCAGAAGTAAACCAATCTCTGCAAAGTATATCAAGGAAAATTTTGATCTTACTAATGCGGTGATGGTTGCGTCGGACGCAAGTGAAGGTAAGAGAGCGGGATCAATGGCTCAATTACTTGGACTTGATATGGCGATAATTGATAAGCGAAGAGAAGGGGATGATGAACAAGCAAGAGCTGTAGCAATGATAGGTGACGTTGAAGGAAAAAGTTGTCTTCTGACTGATGATGAAACATCAAGTGGTGGAACAATCATTGAAGCAGCTGAATATTGTGAAAGAAGTGGAGCGAAGGATGTTATTGCGTTTGTGACTCATGGAGTTCTGAGCGTTTTGCCAAAACTGCAACAGTTACAGGAAATGAAGATAATCAAGCAAGTAATTGTTACAGATACAATTCCTGTACCAGAGGAAAAACGATTTTCAAAACTAACAATTGTGCCGGTATCAAGAAATTTTGCAAATGCAATAAAGATTATTTTTGAGCAAAAATCTTTGGATGGGTATAAAAGAAGCTTGTACGATGAGTTTGATAAGGTAGAGTGATATAAGCCGTGTAAAATACACGGCTTTTTTCTTGACAAGATTTAGTATATGTGTTACTATTATATGATTCGAATGGAGTTTTTCACATAAAAGAAAAGGAAGGAGCAAATTAATGAAATTAATTGAAATCTCAGAAGCAGCAAGAGTTGAGTTTGGGCATGATATGTTTGAGGATGCATATTTCGACGTGAGAGATCCGATGACTGCTGCTCGGATAGAATGGTCTTGTCAAACGGGAGAAACGTTTGAGATTGTTCTTGGTCCAGATTTTGATAGAATTGATGAGTATAGGCCCGCTTTTTTAAAGTTTATTCCACTTGACTTGGTTGAAGCAGAGGGACAGTTTGCTGTTGTGTTAGGGCGGATGGAGAAACTTCGAAAGCTGGATGATGGATTGATTGAATTTAAATTTGTTTCTACGAATTATAGACAAGAAAAGCCAAACAGTAAATCTCGTGCATTACGATTTGAAGGAGAATATGATCCAACTAATAAAGTTGGTACTATGAAGTTGGTGTGGATTGTTGGTCTTTACGAAATGGAAGAGGGGATGCGCCCATCTTGTTCTTTCTAAATACTTTTATTTACGCTACGCATTGACGTAGCGTTTTTTTCTTGACAAGATTTAGTATATGTGCTATGATGTTTTTTCCAAGGCGGTATGCTTTGGAGGTTCGTTTACTCTAACCAAGGAGGGCGATATGCCCGAAATCGCACAGTTTAACAGTTCGTTTAGGTATTTTGAGTCTTGTCAGGCAGGAAGGTCTTTTAATATTACAGGTGGACCATGTTTGGATGATATGAAGGTTTCATTTTCACATGGTAATTTGGTGATGTTTGCTCTTTCTGCTCGTTATCAAGTCAAGATGAGGGTTTCTGGATTGAAGTTGCAGGATGATCCTTTGAGTAGTAGAGGAATAAAAGTTTATGAAATTGAATGTTGGTCTCAGGTGTATGAGAAAAACGGTAGGAATAGATACATCTTGTTTAAAGGTGAGTATAATCTTCAATTGAGGGCTGGATATTTGAAAATCTATTCTGTTTGGGAGCAAAGTAATCCCACGACGCGGACTTGGAATCTTGTTGGTCCAGAAATGGTTATTCCAGGCGAATAAATTCTTTTACACCACGCATTGACGTGGTGTTTTTTAATACTTGACGAATAATGTCTATTTGGTATGATGTCATTACCTACTAAATGGGTTGGCTATATGAAGTTTTCAACACGTACTGAGTATGGGCTTCGAGCTCTCTGTTATCTCGATAAAACCGGTAAAAAAGCGGTATCTTTGGCGTATATTGCGAAAACTGAGGAAATTTCACTTGCATATCTCGAGCGGTTGTTTGCGACTCTGAAAAAAGCGGAAATAGTGAAAGCTGATCTGGGAACTAAGGGAGGATATTATTTGACGAAACCGGCTAGTAAGATTCGGCTTTTTGATGTTATGGAAGTTCTAGAGGGGGATTTGAAACCTTATAAATGTGCTTGTGGGGATGTTTGTCGGACTGGTGCGTGTAGTGTGCATTATGTTTGGGCGGCGATGTATCGAGCTATTGAGAAAAATTTAAAAACTAAATCGTTGAACTTCATATTTAAGAAGGGATAGTTGTTTGGAGCAGGTTGAAGTAATTTCCAAATTACAAATTCCAATTTCCAAACAATTTCCAAATGAATCGCAAATTTCCAATTTCCAATTTTTAAATAATTTCTAAATAGGTTTGTTATTTAAATTTAGGATTTGTTTGTTATTTGGAAATTGGAGCTTGGAAATTGGAAATTTTGCGCGTTACAAGTGAACGCGCATGATAAAAATAATATTAACGCGCAATTTTATGAAATATAGTGAAACATTGATGGATCATTTTAAGAAGCCTCGGAATCAGGGTTCTATTAAAGATGCAGATGCTATTGGTGAGGTTGGTAATATTAAGTGTGGAGATATGATGAAGATATATATAAAAGTGGAAAAAGGGGCTACGAATAACGAATTAGCTACGAATTCTACGAATCACTTGAATGGGAAAAATATTATTAAGGATATTAAGTTTGAGACACTTGGGTGTGCGGCTGCGATTGCGGCTTCTTCGGCTTTGACGGAAATTGCTAAGGGGAAGACATTTGATGAGGCGATGGCGATTACAAAAGATGATGTTGTGGCGCATTTGGGTGGAGACATTCCGGCTGTTAAGTATCACTGTTCGATACTTGCGGAGGAAGGATTGAAGCAGGCGATTGAGAATTATAAAAATAGTGAGTAGTCATTCTTCTCTCTACGAGCTTCGAATGAGGCCTGAGTGGTGAGTAGAACTCAGTAAGTCGCAGTTAACCGGTTAATCAGTTAACCATCTCTGTGAATCGTTACTTGGAAGGATGGGTTATTTAGATTACAAATTATAAATTAAATTTAAAAGAATATGATAGATAAAAAGAAAATTGAGGAGGCGTTAAAAGATGTGAGACCTTCGCTTCAGGCTGATGGGGGAGACGTTGAGTTTGTTGAGGTTAGTGAAGAGGGAATTGTGAAGTTGAAGTTGACTGGTGCTTGTCATGGGTGTCCTATGGCGGAGATTACGTTGCATCAGGGAATTGAGACTTATTTGAAGAAGAAGGTACCGGAGGTTACGGGGGTAGAAAAGATTTAAGACGTATTGTATCCGGATTACGGATTGGTACGGATATACGGATATAGAAAAAATTTGTATCATCTGTATGTTTATCTGTGCATCTGTAACATAATGTTATGAAAAATATATATTTTGATAATGCGGCGACGACTAGGGTTGATGAGAGGGTGGTGAAGGAGATGATGCCGTTTTTTATTGATAACTATGCTAATCCGCATGCTGTTCATTCGATGGGGCAGGTTGCGCTTGAGGCGGTTGAGAACGCAAGGGAAAATATTGCTAAGTTTTTTAATTGTGAAAATCAGGAGATTATTTTCACGGCTGGGGCAACTGAGGGGAACAATATTATAATTCAGGGAGTGATAAATCATTTCAAAAACGATAAGGTTCATGTTATTTGTAGTGCGATTGAACATCCTGCTGTTCTTGAGACGGTTAAAGAAATGAAGAGTCCTTCGGCAAGCTCAGGATTTTCGAAGGGAGTTGAAATTGATTTTGTGCCGGTTGATGAGGATGGTGTTATTAAGCTAGATAAGTTGAAAGGTTTGATAAAAGATAATACTGTACTTGTTTCTATAATGTATGCTAATAATGAGGTTGGTTCTATTGCTCCGCAGGCGGAAGTTGGGGAACTTGTTAAAGAAATTAATAAGAAAAGAAGTAAGTTGCCATTATATTTTCATACGGACGCTGTGCAGGCTGTTAATTATCTTGATTGTAATGTTGCAAAATTGAATTGCGATTTTCTGACAATGTCGGGGCATAAGATTAATGGACCGAAGGGAATTGGTGCGATGTTTGTTCGAAAGGGTGTTAAGGTTGATCCGATTAGTTTTGGTGGGCATCAGGAGTTTAATTTGCGTCCTGGAACTGTTAATGTTTCGGGTGTGGTTGGACTTGCGAAGTCGATTGAGTTAATTCAAACGGAAGGGAAGGTGAATTATCAGAAAGTAAAAAAAATAAAGGATAAATTAGTAAAAGAGTTAAATAAAATTGAAAATATCAGAATAAATTGTGATTTGGATAATTCTTTGCCAAATATTGTTAATGTAAGTTTTCTAAAGGCAGAAGGTGAGAGTATTCTCATGATGCTCGATATGGAGGGAATTGCTATCTCGACTGGATCTGCTTGTAGTTTTGGGTCACTTGAACCGTCACATGTTCTCTCTGCGATGGGGAGGAAGCCTGAGTGGTCACATGGTAGTATTCGAATTTCATTGTCGAAGTTTAATAGTGAGATTGAGGTTGATGTTTTTATTAAACATTTGGGTGGGATAATTGAGAAGTTGAGGAAGATGGCGCCGTAGGGAGAAGGTTTATCCTACTACGCTGATAACAGCTACGAAGGACATGTTGGTTTATCCTACTACGCTGATAACAGCTACGAAGGATAGGTTGGTTGATAATCACAAAGGAATGAAATATAAATTAATAAAAAGGGAAAATCGGTCATGGATATTGACTGATTTTTTGTTTGTGGTAAGTTGTAGTATCGAAGTTAATGCAAAGGAGGTTGATATGGAAGGAATGGTGAAGTGGGATAGTTGGAGAGCGAAGAAATTTGCAGTTGGTAAGAGATTTTCGAGGAAAGGTTTTGGTGGAGATAAGGAGAAGGTTCATACTCGTGAGATTACGAATGTGAGAGTTATTAATCCTCGAGGAACTTGGGCGGGTGAAGTTCAGATTGAATATAAAAAGGTTGATTTTGGTAATGATGAAAAAATGTATTGTGATATTAAGCAGTTTGAGAATTGGTATGATACTGAACTTGGGTTTGTGAAATAAAGAACTCTGCAAAAATTGCAGAGTCTTTTTTATGTTTTTGTTTGTTTGGAAATGTTGAATAGGATTCCTATGGCGGCCATGTTGATGGCGAGGGCGGTTCCTCCGTAGCTGATAAAGGGGAGTGGGATACCTGTCATTGGGGTTAGGCCGATCATGGATGAGATGTTGAAGAAGGCTTGGAATATGAACCAGCTCATGATGCCAATTGTTACTAATTTTCCGTAGTCGTCGGGTGCCTTTTTTGCTAGTTTGAATGTTCTGTATAGAATGTAGATAAATAGTGCGATTATTAGTGCGCAGATTATGAAACCAAGTTCTTCGGCCATGATTGCGAAGATTGAATCTCCAGTTGCTTCTGGAAGGTATTGGAATTTTTGTCGACTGTGACCAAATCCTCTGCCGAAAAATCCACCAGAACCGATAGCTAGGAAGGCTTGATTGATGTGGTAGCCAATTCCTTGAGGATCAAGTTCTGGATGAAGAAAGGTTGTTAATCTGGCTGTTCTATATGGGGAGTATAATATCATACCGTAGATAGAAGCGCAGCCGCCTAGTATCATAATTAGAACATGTTTGATTTTTGCTCCGGAGGCGAAAAAGACTGCCATGCACATGAAGATAATAACGGAGAGTGTTCCTAGGTCAGGTTGAGCGAACATTAGACCTGATATGATTGCAATTAAAACTAGAAAAGGTAAGAATCCGTAATAAAAATCTTTGACACCTTCGCGGCCGCGTTTGGCGAGCCAGTTGGCGAGGTAGAGTAGAAAAGTTAGTTTGACGAGTTCGGCGGGTTGGAAAGAGAATGGACCGAGATTGATCCAACTTTTGGCTGTTCCAAATTCGGCTCCAATGCCGGGAATAAAAACTGCGATAAGAAGGAGAATTGATCCAGCAAGCAAGGGGATTGTCATTTTTTTCCAGAATTTGTAGTTGACAAAGGCAAAGAAGAAAAATAGGGCTAATCCTGGGAGAAATCCATAGATGATTTGATGTTTTACGAAGTAAAAACTGTCGCCAAATTTTTCATAACTGACAGCTGATCCTGCTGATGAGAGCATTATTAAACCAAAAATAATTAAAAAAGCAAAAGATATAATGAGAATTATATCCGGTTTCTGATTATTTGATTGAGTTAGGAGTTTCATTATAGTTGATTTACTATTTTCGTGAATTGATCTCCACGATCGAATTCGTTTTTGAAGAGGCCGAAGCTGGCACATCCGGGGGAGAGAAGTACGTAGTCTCTTGGTAAACTTATTGAATAAGCTTTTTTGATTGCTTCTTCTAAATTGTCGGTTTTTAGTATGATAAGGTTTTTTCCGCCAAATTTGATAATGTCTTTTTCAAGTTCTGGCGTGGCTGTTCCATTTAGCAATATAACGGCTTTTACTTTTTTTGATATGTCACGAGCATAGTCAGATAGGTCGAGATTTTTTGTGGCTCCTCCAGCTATTAGGATAATGGGATTATTGAAAGATTCTAGGGCTTTTTGTCCGGCGATAGGGGTTGTTGAGGTTGTGTCGTTGATAAATGTTATTTCATTTATTATACGAACAATTTCTTGTCTGTGTGGTACTCCTTTGAAATTCTCAATGCTGTTTTTCATGTTGGCGTTGGTTAGTCCGAGTGTTTTTCCGATAGCGAGAGCGGCAGCGATGTTTTCTTGATTGTGTTTTCCTTGCAATTTTGTTTGCCAGTCGGGTGGGGTGTCTTTGTCGCTATACCAAGTGATATTTGATGACGCTAGTTTTGCCATTTTTTTTGTTTGAGCATTCTTTTTGTTGAGAATAACGATATCGTCTTTTTTTTGATATTTGAAAATGGTGATTTTGTCTTTTATATATTCGGCCATGTTTTTGTATGAATTGAGGTGGTCTTCGTAGATATTTGTAACTACGCTAATACGAGGAGATATTTTTTTTGCTTCAAACCCTTGTAGTTGCCAACTGGAAAGTTCTAAAATAACAATATCGTTTTTTGTGACCTGATCTAGAAGTGGTAGGGTTGCAACACCTTGAATATTACCTGCTATATAGATATTTTTTTTGGTGAAAACATCTTTTAAAATTTCGTATGTTAAATATGCGGTTGTTGTTTTGCCACGGGTTCCAGTAATGCCAATAATTGGGCAGGGGCAGTACTTCGCAAAAAGTGATTCGTCCATGTCGATTGGAATATTGTTTTTTTTAGCTAGTTTAAGATATTTAGAGTTTTTTGGAATGCCTGCATTGCGAATTATTAGATCAGCATTTAGAATATCAGTATCTTTGTGTTCACCAAGAGTGTACTTGATATTGTATTTTTTTAGTTTATCAATTGATTCTTTTAGTTCTTCTTTTGTTTTTAGATCTGTGACGGTTACGTTTGCGCCTTTCTCTGCAAAAAATATGGCATCTTTAACACCACGGCCGAGTAGGCCGAGTCCGAGGATGAGGATGTTTTTATTTTTGTAGGAGGGTAGTTTCATATGAGATAAGGAATCGCAGTTAACCGGTTAATCGGCTGCGCGGTTAACCGTCTCGATATATCGTGACTTGAAAGGATAAGTTATTTAATCGCCTTTCGACTTCGCTCAAGGTGAAGCACAACGCTTCGCTTAACAGATCTCTCCCATTCGAGGACTTCGGTCGAGATGACAAGCGGAGAGGACTTTAGACTTTGACTTTGGACCTTTGATTTTAGACAGTTAGTTACATTAATACCAGCCTTTGTCGGCGAGGAAGAGCATGATGCCGGTGACTGCGGTGACGGAGGAGATTAGCCAGAAACGCATGACGATTTTTGGTTCGGACCAACCTTTGGCTTGGAAGTGGTGATGGATTGGGGCGCTGAGGAAGACTTTTTTGCCTCGGAATTTTTTTGATAGTAGTTGGATTATTACTGACAGGGATTCTATTACAAATAGGAAGCCAATTACGGGAAGAAGTAGCGCTGTGTTTGTTAGCATGGCGATAATTCCGATTATGATGCCAAGGCTCATTGATCCGGTGTCGCCCATGAAGAAACGTGCGGGATTTATATTAAACCAGAGGAAAGCGATTAGGGCACCAACGATAATTGCGATGAAAGTGGCTAGCTCAAATTTTCCTTGTGCAAAGGCGATAGCGCCAAGTGCAACAAGAGTGGTTGCGACAGTTCCGCCGGCTAGACCGTCGAGTCCATCGATTTCATTAACAGAAAATGCCGTTGAAACTATGACGATAATGAATACGGGGATATACCAGAGACCTATTTCGAAATTTCCAACAAAGGGGATATGAAAGACGTCCCAGTCTAGTTTGAAATAGAACCAAAGTGCTCCGCCAGTTGCAATTATCGTGTAAAGTCCGAGTTTTATTAGCACACTTAGTCCGCCTCCTTTTGGACCAATTTGTTTTATATTTAGATAGTCATCTAGAAGTCCTATTACTGCGGCGATAATCATTGCGCCAAGTGGGAGAAGTGTTTGTTCACGAGTGAGGAAGTTGAGGTTGCCGATAAAGCTTTCTGGAAAAAAGATATTAATAATGTAGAAGAAAATCGAGAGAAACAGTACTGTTCCCCAGATCAAAACTCCGCCCATTGTTGGGGTACCGGATTTTTTTTGATGAAGCGCTGAGAATATTGGGGCTGATTTGCTGTCTCGAATTTGTTTGCCGAATTTTTGTCGAAAAAGGAAGTGAGTTAAAATAGGCGTTGCAAAAAATGCAATTAAAAAAGAGATAATGCTAAGTAGACCAATTCGAAAAACAATAGCTGTTTCCATAAAAAGTTTAAAGGTTAATTAATATAGCGAGTGCAGTTGAAATTAAAAGTAGTAGTTGAATAATTGGCGAAACAATGGCAAGGTAGTAGCTGATGATTTTTTTCTTGTTATAGATAATTGCCATGAGAATTGTGTTGATTACCATGAGGAGTAATCCAAGTGCTGGGTTGTAGAAAATTTTGTACCATTTACCATAAAGATCTGCACCGATATAGATATTATAGTGAAGAGGGATAAATGATTGTGCTTCTGGTAGGTTAATAACATGTGGTCGGAATAAAAAATATATGATTGCCCAGATGGCAATGTTGAGAATTATGGCGATAACGGTTGAGATGATGATTAGTTTGTTTTTTCGTGCGGGGGAGTTTGTTATGGTGGAGATTAGTTTGTGGAAGAAGATAAGCATAAGTAGTGAGTAATGAGTAGTGAGTAGTCATTCTTCGCTCTATGAGCTTCGAATGAGGCCTGAGTAGTGAGTAAATCGCAATGTCCAAAGTCCAACCTTCTTCGCTGATAACAGCTACGAAGGTCATGAGGTTGTGGGTTAAGGTTAAAGGTAAAGGACTTTTGTAATTGTATCGGTTAATTATAACATTTTAGATAATAAATGGAAAATGTGAATAATTGATATTTTTTAATAAATCTGTTATGGTGTTTATACTAAAATTAAACAAAAAACCGTTAGGTAACAGTCTATGAGTAAATTTTACATTATTACGTTTGGATGTCAAATGAATAAGTCTGATTCTGAGAGGATTAAGGCTGTTTTTGAGCACCTGAAATATAGTGAGGCTAAGTCAAAAGAGGAGGCTGATTATGTGGTTATTAACGCTTGTAGCGTGAAGCAGGCGGCAACGGATCGGGTTTGGAGTTTGATGCATGAAATGAAGCAGTATCCGGACGCTAAAGTGTTGTTAACGGGGTGTGTGTTGCCGGAAGATAAGGTGCCTTTTGAAAAAGGGTTTGATTTGGTGTTTGATATTAAGAATTTGAAAGAGTTGGAGTTATTTATTACCAAAGAAAACAAATATACTGATGATAATTATTTTTCTACGTTGCCTTCATATTCAAATAGTTATCAGGCGTTTGTGCCAATTATGACGGGGTGTAATAATTACTGTTCATATTGTGCGGTACCGTATGTTCGTGGGCGAGAGAGTAGTCGGGACGTAAAAGATGTTTTGGCGGAGATTCGTGAACTTAGTAAAAATGGATGCAAAGAAATACAGTTGCTTGGGCAGAATGTGAATTCGTATGATCCGTCTGATACTGAAAACTTTTCTGGTAGAAATCCATATGTTGATAATTTTGCTCGGTTGCTTTGGGAAGTTAATACAATTAAGGGGATTACAAGAATTCATTTTACGTCTTCTCATCCCAAGGATATGAGTGAGGATGTATTGCATGCGCTTACATTACCGCGGATGGTTAACTATCTTCATTTGGCATTGCAGAGTGGGGATGATGAGGTTCTAGAGGCGATGAATCGTAAGTATAGTGTGAGAGAGTATTTTACTATAATTAAAAAATTAAAAAGATATAAGCCGAATATTGCAATTGGGACTGATATTATTGTTGGGTTTCCGGGTGAGAGTGTGGCGGCGTTTGAGAATACTTTGAAATTTTACAAGAAAGTTAAGTTTGATATATCTTTTAATGCAATGTATTCTCCTCGGAGTGGGACGGAGTCGGCAAAGCTTGAGGATGATGTGTCGTATGACGAGAAAAAGAGACGGTGGCATGAGTTGCAGGATGTGATGGAAGAGATTGCGCTTAATAAAAATAAAAAATATATTGGGAAGAAGGTTTCGGTTTTGATTGATAAGAAAGAAAAGGACTTTTGTGAAGGGAACTCGAGGGAGATGAAGAGGGTGAGGGTTAATGGGTGCATGGGGGAAGTTGGGGATGTTGTGGAGGTTGAGGTTGAGGAGGTGATGGATTGGATGTTGATTGGGGGAGAGTGGAAAGATAAGAAAGTTAAATTGGTTAAATAAGTTAAATTAGTTAAATAGGTTAAATAAGTTTATTATAATAGTTGAGAGGAGGAGAGAAAATGGAGATGATGGAATTTTCGGTTTGGGTGAGGTTTTGGGATTTTTTGTTGATACCGGTTTTTTTGTTGGTGTATAGGAATTGGCGAAATCTTTTTACGTTTGAGTCAGAGGAAGCTAGAGATGGGTATTTACTTGGCAGGTTTGTGTCGATAATGTTAGTAATTGTTGTTTTGTTTTTGATCATTTTTAATTGGTTTGATTTGTTGGTTCACGGGTTGTATTTTTGGATTTCCATCTGTTTCTTTTCTCAGATATCAATTTATATTGTAGTTTCATTGTTTTACAGTTTGTATAACGGGATGTATGAAGGAGCAAAGTTTGGATATGGAGTGGTTGTTGTGACATTGGTGATGGTTGGTGGTGTGAGTTTGGTAGAGTTTGGTTTACAACGTGTAATAATTCAAGGTTTAGGTTATGTCTTGGTGATGGTTTGGCTTGTAGCTACTGGAGTGAGTGTTGGAGGTAAGATCAATGAAGTTTACAATGCAATTAGGGATTATTTCAATGAAAATAAAGAATCCACTTAAATTGGTGGATCTTTTTTATTCTTGACAAAAGATAAATTGTGTGATAATTTGTTATATTCGTTGTTTCTGTTGTCCCCTTAACGAAAAGGAGGTAAGAAATGAGTAAAGTAGAATGTTTATCTGGAATCGTAGCGTGTATGATGAAAGCAAATGATTTTTTGGGTAAAGATTGTCGTTGGATTGAAAAAAATAAAGATCAATGGCAATTTTTACATGGTTTCTTTGAAAAGTTAAAGTCGGCGACTTCCATCCCTGAGATGGAAAGTATTATTTCTCGATCTGCTGAAGAAATTAATGCCTTTTTGGCTGAGCGTGGGTTCTCTATTACTCTCGATCCTTTTCAAGGAGATGAATTTGGTGTTGCGTCGGTTTTGGATTTGCTTGTGAAATGGCAGGAAAAAGGAGAGAGAACGAAAGTATTGGACATCTATGATGCTGTTATGCTAAAGAGTGTGCAGGGAGCCTCTGTTCGCCGGATTCATGAAAGCGATTCATATGTTGTGACTGTTGATACACAAGGGGATGACAAGGTTCATATGATGATGGTTGATGATAATTTGCTTGATGTTCCTATGAGTTTAACTCAGTTGGCACTTGATATGACCAAAAAAGGAGAGCCTGATTTTTATGAGAAAGTTATTTTTCCAATGATCGATTTGAATGTAATGACTGATATCAATTGGCTTTTGGGAATGGTTGCTGTTGATGAAGATGGAAGTGATTGGGCCGTTTCGCAGGCAAAGCAACAGAATAAGTTGCGGTTGAATGAGTTTGGTGCTCGCGCACAGAGTGCAACTGCAATGGGAATGCTACGGGGGATGGCTGTGCCACCTACAGTTTTTACGATCGATAAACCGTTCTTGATCTGGTTTACTCGATCTGGAATTGAAATGCCTCTCTTTGTCGCCCATGTAACAGAGGAAGATTGGAAAGATCCTGGTGATCTAGAAACGGTGTAGATAAAATACAAACTCCGACCTACAATAGGACGGAGCTTTTTTATTGTGAAAATTGTTATTTGTTTTTTTTGTAATCTATAAGATAGAGAATTCCGATTGCGAGAGGGGGGAGGGAGATTAAAAGAAGAGTGATAATGTCTTCGTACGTGTGAAAGGCAAAGGTGAAGATAATTGCTATGGCGATGAAGGCGATTCCTCCGATTAGTTTACGTTTCCAGGAGATGAGGAGTATTATTAGTAGGACAAAACTTGGGGTCAGGTGAATGAAGAAGGCAAGTAAGTTCATCCAGAAACTGTTTGGTTCGGAGAAAGCATCGAGGGAGAATAGGCTGATGAATAGGATGAAGGTTATAGTTAAAGTTCTAGGTAGCCAGGTTAAAAGTTTTTTCATATGTATTGTTAAGTATCGGTTTATTTCTTTACTTTTTGCCGCCAAAAAGTAACAAAAAGCGCTGGGGTAAAAAAACTCGCAAGGTTCTATTTAGCAACTGTTTGTGCGTTGATTGATGGTGCTCAGACAGTTTTTACCCCAGACCCAGAACTACAACCTATTGTATGGTTGAGTACTGGGCAAGCCCCCATGAACTACAATCTTATTGCACGATTGAGTTCAGGGCAAGCCTTTGTGTTGGATTTGAAATTGTTTTAGATTAGAATGTGTAGCCAAGTTCGTGTAGCTTTTTTGTGATGATGTCTTTGAATGTTTTCATTGAAATAAGAACGTGAGAATCACTGCCAAATACAAGTGTGTCCGCTTTTTCAAGAATTGCGGTTAGATGTTTTTCGTAGCATTTATCTTCGCTTAGATAGTTTGCGTTGATTTCGATTGGAATTTTGTATTTGTTGGCAAGTTCAATGATTTTATCAATGTCTAGTGTATATGGGAATTTTTTGTCGGCTAAGTGGAGGTGAGAAAGTGCGAATATTCGTTTGTGATTTTTCTCGATTGCTTTTTGTAGTAGTTTGGTTGGATTTGAATGATTAACGAGTGGTGTCCAAGGATGATAGGATAGGATTATAAAATCAGGTTCGACTTTGTCAATTGAACTATAGAGTTCTCCTTTGTCATTTTTTATATCAGCTTCAACACCAAAAATTACTTCAACATCATTGTGGCAATTTTGCCAGGTAAGGATTCTTTTTCTTCTTGTTAGATGTTTGTTTAGAACCTTATCGTTTTTGTCTCTAATTTCAGCGTGATCGGTGATAGCAATTTTTTTCATGCCTAGTTTACCTGCGTATTGGACAATTTCCTCGACTGTATTCATAGCGTCAGGAGAGAAATTCATTGAGTGGATGTGGTAATCTTCTTTGAATTTGGGGTTGAGGACGTTTAGTTTTTTCATAATAGTTAAGGATTTATGGATTGATTATAAAGATAGTAAGGATAAATTTAGTATAGATATTGTAAAATTAGTGATAATTCGTTATAATCATGATATCAAAAATATGGATAAAAGAAAAGAGAATAATGCGGATATACAGATGAATACGGATAATACTGATATTGTTTTTGAGTTTAATCCGTATTATTAGTATTCATCTGTATATCCGTATTATCATATGAAAAGAAAAGTAGTAATTGTTCTCGGGCCGACGGGGTCGGGGAAGTCGGGAGTTGCGTATAAAATTGCAAAAGATTTTAGTGGTTTTTTGATTGTGGCGGACAGTCGGCAGGTTTATAGGGGGATGGATGTGGGGACGAATAAGGATCCAGTTGAATTGAGAAAGGGAAAGTACTATTGGAATGGAATTGAGGAGTGTTTGGTGAACATTGTTGATTCTGATGATGAGTTTACTCTGGATGACTGGTTGAAGGCATGTCGGAAGTGTATTGAAGATCATCCGAATCAGTTGCCGGTGATTGTTGGGGGGACTGGGTTGTATATTTCAGCGCTTGTTAATAATTATCAATTGGGTAAGGGGTTTGATCCTAAATTAAGAGTAAAGGCGGAAGAACTATTAAAAACTAAAGGGATTGAATATTTGCTAAATGAAGTTAAAAATATTGATCCGGATATTGAACAAAAAATTGAGTCAAGTAACCCGAGAAGAGTGCTTCGTGCATACGAAATTTGTTCAGGGACGAAGAAGCCGATGAGTCAGGAAAAATCCTTCGACTCCGATGACTCCGCTCAGGACCCTAAGGGGGAGTCTGAGTTTGAGTTTATTCAGTTTGGGATGAAGGTTGATCGTGAGAAGTTGTATGAGAAGTTGAATAGGCGGGCGAAGGAGCAGTTTGATGAGGGACTTGAGTATGAGGTAAGAGGATTATTGGAAGAAGGTTACAGCAAAGATAGTTCGGCTCTGAGTGGGATAGGGTATAGGCAGGTAATACGATATTTGGATGGTGAGATTAGTAGAGAAGAATCGATAGAATTAAATCAAAGAGATAATCGGAGGTATGCGAAGAGGCAGATGACTTGGTTTAAGAGGGACGAAAGTATTAATTGGATTGACGGATATAGTGAGGTTGGGGAATATTTAATTTCTAGTAGAGGGGTAAAATAGTGATTTATTGTGTAAATTTAGGTGATATGTATTGACAAAATGAAAAATGTGTGCTATAATGGGGGGAGTAGAATAAATAACTTCAAAAAATATGAGTCATTCATTAGAGAATCTAAGTGGTGCTGTAGAACAAGAGCAAGTGCCACAAGGTGAATTAAATGTGGAAGGAGTAAAAAGAGATTGTGCATCTTTAATTAGTAAAGTGAAGGAGCATTATAAAAAAGAGGTGGATAAATCTCCTGAGAGAGAAGGAACAAGACAACTATTAGAGGTTCATAATGATATTGTTTTAGATTATGCGGTTGATATTTCTAATATGCTTGGACTTGATGATCGAGAGAAGGCTATTGCTATGCTTGCTACAATTTTGCATGATAGTGCCAAGCTTGATGGTGAAAATCCTCTGAATACTTTAATTAATCATCATACAATGGGGGCAGAAATTGCTACTGAATTAGCGCAAGGGTTTGTTGGTGAATCTGTAAATGGGTATGAAGTGACTGCCGACATGGTTCCGGAAATTGCATTTGCTGTGCGTCGTCATCAGAATCATCCGTTTCTTATTAAAACTTTTAATAAAGGAGAGAGATTTGAAGAGCCACAGACGAAAGCTGATATAACGGTTTATTTAGCTGATATGATGGCTAATATTGGTTTTAAAAATATTGCTTTTCGATTTGTCAATGATAAATTTGTCTTGGAAGATTTATATAAATCAAGGGAGAAAATGGATGATCATTTGAATCAAGCACTTGATAATGTTTTTACGGGCGATTTGGGAGTTGAAAATTTGATTAATTCAGTTTTTAAGGATGAGGAAGGGAATGAATTGGAAAATTTGAAAGATACACTGCCAGTTCAAGAATACATGAAGAAGATGATTGAATCTGCGAAGAAGATTTATGATAGATTAAAAGACGAGTTACCAAAGCTTGAGAGTGAGATCGCTTTGAAGAATCCAAGAAGTGGAGGGGAAATATATGAATCAGGTATATGGAACTATTATGCAGAGTTACAGGGAAAGACAGGAAAAGGAGCAGGTCAAAAATTATTGGTTGAAAAGATAAATGAATTGATTGTTAAAATAGGTAATGATTTAGGAATTGATGAAAAAACAGTAAATAGTTTCAAAATGTAAAAAAGATTTAATATAAAAAAAGACCTTTCGGCAAGCTCAAGGTTAAAGTCAAAAGATTAAAATATTCAAGTTAAAAAAAGAACAGGGGAATTGTTCCCTTGTTTTTTATTGTTCAGTTTTCTTTTTTTCGATTTTTTTTATCTGTCCAATTGTTATTGGGGTTCCAGAATCAAAGATAATGAGATAGTGGCCGACCATCGGAACGCTTGCGACATCAAGACAATTGATGTTTTCTGGTGGAGTTCTAACGATGCCAAGACTTTCTTTCTGGGTGTTTGGTCTGGGTTTCTTACCTTTTGTAATAATTGTGAATTGTCCTACTTCTTGGTAGACTTTTATCACTGTATCGTCATTTAGGGTGTATTCTGTAACCATGTGAGCTCCTTTCTTGTTTTTTGGTCGAAAGTATACTTTACATTAAGTATATAAAGTTGTCAAGTTTACAGATAAAGTGCTTATGCTATAATCTAATTTAGTATAATTGTGTACATTTACATCAAAATTCATGAAAAGGGAGGACAAGCTTATGACGAAATTGTATGCTCATCCTTTCCGGGGAGTGTCATTTTCATTGCTGGAGACTGATGATGGTCATTTTGTTGTTTGTTTTACGGATGAGAAGAAGGATGTAAAAGAAGTTCCTTTTTCTATAGAATTCGACAGTTCATGGGTTGGGCTAAAGGCCTTTGTGTTGTATGGTCTACATTGGCGAAAGATTGCACTTGAGAATGAAACTTATAAAGATTTTAATTTGGCTGGAGATAAACCTAAAGTAAATTGGATTCGTAGTCAAATAGCAAAGAGATGTCAGACTGATCCGACTGGGTTTGATCTTGATCAAGTCATTAATAATCAATTCAAGTTTATGCAGAATTTTAAGCTTGGACTTGAGTGGGTTAATGAAACAATTGCAAAAGTAGAAGCTCAAAAACCAGAAGAGATGACAAACACCGGGATGACTCTTAATAATGAGTCTCTGCTTGGCATTGATCGAATAAAACATTTGCATGATCCAAGAACAAAAAAGAATAGATTGATACTTGTGATTGATAGTCAAATAGTTAAGTCTTCTTGGTTTGATAGTCAAGAATTGGCACAGACGATCATGCATCGTTATACAGTCGAAATTCTTGGAGCTTTTCGATCTAGTATAACACCAGAAAATCAATCGGAGATAGATGAATTTATTAAGAAACTTCCTCAAAAACATCTGACATTTGATGATAAAGAGAAGCTTTATGATAAGAAATTCAGTACACGATTTATGATTACTCAGATTCTAAATATTCCTGCGGAACGGTTAGCTGAGCTTGTAATGCCTAAGGATTTGAATGATTCTGATTCTGGTCTATGTGTGCCCAATGTGTCTGAAACTCAAATTGGTCGTCAGACAGATTTGCCTACGGGGATTCAGCGTGCTGGTATGACTCATGTAAAGGTTGATTTTTATAATATCATGGGGGATGATGAGAAGGAATAGATAATGTGAATTTGCAAACATAAAAAGAGCACTACAATAGTGCTCTTCTTTTTTTATCTTATATTTTGTTTGAGTAGTTCTTCGGCCTTGGCGGGGTTGGCTTTGCCTCCTGACTCTTTCATGACTTGGCCGACGAGGTATTTGATGACGGGTTCTTTGCCGAGTTTGTATTCTTCTACTTGGTCGGGGAATGCGGCGATTACTTTTCTGACGATGTCGATCATTTCGGATGACTCGGCCATTTGCCCGAGGTCTTTGTCGTCCATGACGTGAGATGGGTCTGCGCCTGACTTTATCATCTCTTCGAGTATTGTTTGAGCTGCTGCGCTGTTGATTTTGTTTCCATGTACGAGTGTGATGAATTCGGCGAAGTTTTCTGCGGTGACTTTGTTGTCTTTTAGTGGGATTTTCTTTTCAGTTAGGAAAGGTAGGAATTTATTGATTATCCAGTTTGAGACTAGTTTTGAAAGTTTCTTTTTGTTCTTGTCCCAGATCTCGGCGTCGGTTCCTTCTTCTTTTGCTACAGTGTTTAGCCAATCTTTTAGTTCTGAGATAATTTGTTCGGTATAGAATGAAAGATTTTTGTTTTCTGTTAGTAGTTTTGCTTGTTCACCTGTGAATCCATACATTTCCATGAATCTTCGTCTTTTGTCTTGTGGAAGTTCATGTTGCAGGGCTTTTACTTCTGCAATTTCTTCGTCGGTAATTTCTAGAGGTGGTAAATCTGGTTCTGGGAAGTATCTGTAGTCATTTTCTTCTTCTTTTACTCTTTGTGAAATAGTTTCTTGTGTGTTTTCATTCCAACCTCGTGTTTCGTTGCCAACTGGAGTTAGGCCTGCCTTCCAGAGTACAGTTTGTCTCTCGATTTCGAAGTGAAGGGCTCGTTCTAGGGCTCGAAATGAGTTTATGTTTTTGATTTCGGTTTTTGGGTAGTAGTTAACGTCGCCCTCGGGTCTGAGGGAAATATTTGCGTCGCATCTGAGTTGGCCTTTTTCCATGTTGGCGTCGGAGATGCCAAGGTGTCTCATTATCAGTTGAATTTCTTGAGCTAGGGTTTTTGCTTCCCCCGGTGAGTGCAAGTGGGGAAGGGTTACGGCCTCGATGAGAGGGGAGCCACCACGATCGTAGTCGATGAGAGTTGCGGTTTTGCTGTGAGTTGATTTTGCGGAGTCTTCTTCCATGTGTACTCGCAGAATTCCGATTTTTGTTAGTTCAGTTTCTTGGTCGAGTCGACCCGAGAGTCCGTCTTTGGCTTTGTTGTTAATAATGAGGTAACCTTTCTCGGCGATTGGTTTATCGTATTGAGAGATTTGGTAACCTTTTGGTAAATCAGGGTAGAAGTAGTTTTTTCGGTCGAATTTGGTGAAATTATTGATTTTGCAATTCAAAGCGAGGGCAGCTTTCATTGCCATTTGGATTGCGTTTTTGTTGATTGTTGGGAGAGTTCCTGGGTGTCCGAGGCAGATTGGGCAGATGTTTTCGTTTGGTTTGTCCATGTTACTGTCGTTACTGCAGGAACAGAACATTTTTGTTTTTGTGTTTAGTTGGACGTGGAATTCAAGTCCGATTACTGGTTGTAGTTTCATATGGTTGGAAATAGGAAATTAGAAATTGGGGTAATCGCAATAATCACCCTTTATAATAGTATTTTAGCAGGAATGGGAAAAAAAATAAAGGGGAGTATCCTTTACTTTGGGCGTATTGTATACCTCAGCACTACTCCTTCGTCGAGTGCTGGGCAGGCGGATTACGGATATTACCTCAGTACTACTCCTTCGTCGAGTACTGGGCCGGCGGATATACGGATAATCGCAATAATAGAATATGAGGGAAATTATTGATATTTTTTTGTGAGGGAGTCGATTTGGGTGTGGAGATTCTCGAGTGATCCATCGTTGTTGAGGGTTTCGGTGGCTAGGTTCATTACTTCGGGGATTGTGAGTTCGGTTTCTTTTTGGTGGTCGGAGATGAATTGGTTGAAGGTTTTTGTTTTGTCGTCGGTGTTCTCAGTTCTGGTGGTAAGTCGTGAGTATCTGATTTTTTCGTCGGCATCTATTCTGATGAGGATGAAGTTTGGATTTTGTTGTAGGTATTTGATGTCGTCGAGTCTGCGAATCCCTTCGATGACAATTATGTTCTCATGTGAGTGTTTAACATCTTCGGCCATGGTGCGTGCCATTATGTCATTGCCGAATGTATCTCGAATCATTTTTGAGCATTTTGGCATGGTGTCCCTGTTTTGTGGCAGATATAATCTATCAAGAATGTCTCGAAGCATTTTTGAGTATTGAAAATTAGAAGCGTTGTGTTTTGTTTCTAGATATGAGGCGACCGTTCCTTTGCCTGAGGCCATTAGGCCGGTTATGCCGAATATTGTTTGCATAAGTGAGTAGTGAGTAGAGTCGCATTAATCGCAAGTAGGGAGAAGATAGAAGTTGGTTAAGAAAATAGATGATCCTACTTCGCTGATAACAGCTACGAAGGACAGGTAGAAGATAGATAGATTTATGATACATGATTCGTGACTCGTGACTCGTGATGCATGATTAAACTTGTACTTCTTTTCCATCAGTACCAACACGGCCACCTTGCCATTGTCCGCGGTATTGGTTGCCGAGGCCGTAGACTTCGTGGAAGGTGATGTGGACGACGCGGGCGCCGAGGGATACTTTTATGTTGCTTTTTCCCATGTTGCAGATGCCGAAGGTTAGTCCGCCTTGGTAGCCGGGTTGGACAACTCCATTGAATAGGCCAAGTCCACTGCGGAATAGGGTTGTGCGGGGAAAAATGACGCCTGAGATGCTGGTTGGGAGGTTTACTGACTCGACGGTCTTAATAAGGTAGTATTTGCCTGGTTCGAAGATGAAGAATTGGTCTGATTCTTCTTTCATTTCGTCGAATTTGGCGATAAGGTTTGTTTTTGGGGTTTCGCGTTCTTCTATACCAAGAAAACCTTCACCTTCAATAGAGTGAATTTCTCCGAGTCGGAGGTCGAAGCCTGCGCCTTCTGGGTTGTTTTTTTCTCGTTCGCAGAGTCTTTCGACGAGTTTATTTTCACGAACTAGTTCGTGTAGTTTTTTAATGCCTATAATCATATAATATACTAATTATACTAATATAATACTAATAATTAGAAAATAAGATAACGAGTAAACCAGTTTAGTAGCCGCCGATGTTGGCGATTTCGGCTTTTAGTTTTTCTTTGTGAATTCTTGCCAGTTTTTGGTGGTAAGTCCTCCGGTGGGGGAGAGTTCTGCTTTTATTGTGTCGTGAGATTCGTATCCTTCTAGTATAGCATGCTTTGGTAGGAAGTCGTCAATTTCCTTGATTGAGTCGTCGATGCGAAGTGAAGGAAGTGGTTTTGGTTGTCTGCGTAGTTGTTCTTTTACTTGGTCGATATGATTTCCATAGATATGAACATCACCAAAGGTATGAACGAATTCGCCTGGTTCATTGCCTGTTATTTTTGCAAATATGTGTGTTAATAGAGCGTAGCTAGCGATATTAAATGGTACTCCGAGAAAAATGTCGGCAGATCTTTGGTATAGGTGAAGGGACAGTTTGCCATCTTTGATATTACATTGATACATGTTGTGGCAAATTGGGAAACGAGAAGCTTCCTCTGGTTTTGCCATGCTGTAGAGGAATTCAGGGTTCCATGAATTAACTAGTGCATTGTGGCAATCAGGATCTTCACGAAGTTCTTTTATGAGCCAAGCCACTTGATCAATCCCTCGTCCGTCTTTGGCTGGCCAATGTCTCCACATGTCGCCGTAAACGTGTTTTAGATCACCATGAACTTTAGCAAATTCTGGATCGTTTTTTATTTTTTCAATAAATTGTTCCTTGGTTAGGTTTGGAGCCGTTCCATTTGCTATTTTTTCAAGATAAATTTTATAAGGATAGTCATCCCAAATATGAACGTTATTATCAACTAAGAATTTGATATTTGATTGACCTGACAGAAACCAGTAAAGTTCAAAGAGTACACCTTTCCAAAAAACTTTTTTAGTTGTTAAGAGGGGAAATCCTTTTGATAGATCGAAATGTAGTTGTCGACCGAAAACGCTATAAGTAATAGCTCCCGTTCCTTTGTCCTCTTGTTTGACTCCATTGTCAAGAATGTCTTGCATTAGGTCTAGGTATTGGTGTTCTGGTGTTTTGTTTGTTTCTTTTGTTTCGGGTGATTTTTCGAAAGGGAGGTTCTTTGGTAATGAGTTTAGTTTGACTGTTTCGAATCCTTTCTTTATAACTTTTTTCATTTCCTTGCTGATTTGGTAGTTGTCGATTTCATTTTCTGTGATCCATTTGTAGTCGGTGTGAGCAGGGGAGATTCTGATTTGTTCTATTGGGCTTGTTGGGATGCAGACATATTGAATGTCGACAGTGTTGGCGATGTCGGTGCTGTATCCAAAGGCTGAGTAAGGTTTTGTGATTTGGACGTTTAGGCCTGTCTCCTCTCTGATTTCTCGTTCAAGTCCGACTTCTAGTGTTTCATTGTTATCTAGTTTTCCGCCGACAAGTTCGTAGAACTCTGGTAGAAAAGTTTCGTTTGCTGATCTTTTTATTATTAGGACTTGATCTAGGTGGTAGATGAATCCGGTAACGCCGATTCGGTTTTCTTTGGGTTCTGACTGCGCTTTGTTAGCTTCGTCAGATGAATCTTGTTCCCGAGGCTGCTCATCCTCGGTTAGTTGGGGTGTTGATTCTTGAGATTGCGGATTTGACTCCCGCGAATGCGTATTCGCGGGTACTCCTGCTTCTATATCATTATAGAAGTTGTGGCTGTTGTATTGGCGGACGACGATTCCTCGTTGGCGAGCTAGTTCCCAAGCTTCGTTTTCTTCTTCTTGGTTTTCGCCTCCTGTTTGGATTCGTTTGTAGATTTCGTTGTAGACGATTTCTTTGATTCCGGCGTTATTTAGGGCTTTCATGCAGTCGTAGCAGGGGAATACAACGGTATAGAGGGTTGCTCTGCGCAGTCTGGTTGAGTCTTGTGCGTTTATAATGGCGTTGATCTCAGCGTGAGCTCCACGGCACCTTTTTAGTTTGCCTGTGATTGGGTCACCGTCGACTTTGGCGCAGCCTTTTTCTATACAGTGAAGGTCGTGTTCGGTTGGTCCGTTGTAGCCAAGTGAGATGATTCTCTTGTTACTGTCAACGAAGACAGCTCCTGTTTCATGAAATCTGCAAGATGATCTTTTCGAAGTTAGAAAAGCAAGGTTCATGAAAGTTTCGTCCCATGAGAGACGAGAAGTTTTTGGGTTTGTGAGGCTTACTGGCATAGTATTTTGAGTTAGTGAGTAGTGAGTAAGAATCGCAGTTAACCAGTTAACCGGTTAACCGTCTCGACATATCTTTATTTTAAAGGATAAGTAAATTAATTGCGTAGCGAGAAAAAGTCAACTGTCAAAAGTTAAATGTTTCTTTTGATTTTGTAGAGGAGGTTGACGGTGTTTGGGTTGAGGCGTTTTGATTCGATGAGTTCGAGGTTGAGGTTGACGTCGGTTTTGTCGAAGAGGTGGAGGCCGGAACCGAATAGTTTTGGTTCGATTGTTATTTGGATTTCGTCGATTAGGTTTTCTTGGAGGAAAAGGGAGTTAACAAAAGCACCACCACAAATTAAGACTTTGTCGTGTCCGCGTTTTTCTAGGTCAGCGAGAATTAATTTTATGTCTCCTTGTTTGTGTTCTAGGAGTCCTGGTTGGTCGATCCTTTGTTCTCTTGTTAGGACGACTGTGAGGCGGCCTGGTAGGGGAGAGCCGATTGCGTCGTAGCTACTTTGGCCCATTATCATGACGCCAAATTCTTTGCTGATAGCCTTGAAGTGATCTTTGTCTTCTTTACTGGTCCAGTCCATTGGGTTGTGGTCGGATCCTTTGGCGATGATGCCGTCGGCGGTTGTGACCATGAGTAATCTTGTTTTCATAAGTGATATTGTAGCCGAGATTCCGGAATCTCGAGTATAATTATATAGTGTATTGTTTATGTATTTTAGCAGATTGGCGGGGGAGAATCAAAGAGAGTTACGCACAGGAGATTTGGCTTAAATTAGTGAATACTTGACAAAAATAAAGAAGTGTGTTAATATAAGTTGTCGTGTGATTGGTTCGAAACCCACATTACCATAAGGAGGTGAAAAAATGGGAAAGCAAATTTTGATGGCGATTTTGA
>Ga0233431_1000736_pt1 | contig 66509 bp, 64 predicted proteins | sample SI_118_April2016_FD_179867 | JGI IMG/M metagenome (GOLD analysis project Ga0233431, IMG submission 179867) | Seawater microbial communities from Saanich Inlet, British Columbia, Canada - SI_118_April2016_200_MG | ecosystem: Environmental > Aquatic > Marine > Inlet | place: Canada: British...
AAATAAATAAATTCTACTTACTTACATTTTGAGGGTCTTTTCCCAGGAGCTACCTGAGACTTAGTAAAAAACCCTTCTCTGATTGTACTTATACTTTACTATAGTAAATTTACACTTACAAATGGGGGAAATTTGACAAAAAAGGCAAAAATGGCGTTTATTTTGTTTAAACTGTTGATAACCTTGATTTATTTGATAAAAACTAATAAAACTGGAACCATTGTTGAGTAGCAATTTTGGTAATGATCAATAATGTGTATATATAATTGATATATTTTGGTTATACCTATATTTGGTTTACAATGAAATATAGAGGTTTTATTGAATTTATCTATACAATAGAAATCACAGCCTTAAAACTATACGACTGATTACAATGACCCCAGATATATGGCGCAAAATAATAAAAGTACAATATGACACCAGAAAGATTTGTGAAGGAAGCGATAACGCTTTATAGAGAAGCAAGGGAAGTCGCTTTTCCTAAAAACAATATTTTTAGAGGCAGAAGTGCTTCAATATCTAGTTCATTGGAAGACTTGATGGCCCTCTATATATCAAAGAATAACCCAAACAAGTGTACGTACTATGTTGATCAAGGAATGAAATTTAATGAAACAATAAAGTATCCTGATGTAGTAATTCAAGAAATTAGCGGTGATATAAGCAACATTATTGATTTGAAAACCGACATGGGATTTGGAAGAGACAAGCTGTATGATCTTTGCAAAGAATGGAACAAAAGAATTGAACAAGTAAAGAACACAAAAACCAAGTTCAAAAGAGGAGCCACAAAGGAAGAAGTCTCTGGATTTTTTACAAAAAAATTATTATGCCACGTGGTCATTTTGACAAGGGTTAATTCTGGCAAAAACATAGATGAGCATATTGAAAAAGTGAATAAGGAGTTAAAGAATGTGAAGGTCTATTTGCTGACGAAAGGAAAACATCCTAACGAATATGGATGTACAGTAGATGACTTAGTAAAAAAGATTGACATTTTAAAGCCTAATTTTGAAAGTTTAATTAAAACAATAAAAGACAATTCCAAGTAACCTTTGCTTGGTAGTATATTCATACATTTTAAATATGAAAATCACAGCCTCAAAACTATACGATTACCTCCAATGCCCCCACCGTCCGTGGCGGGATGTTCATGGTCCTCAAGAAGAAAAAAGCCAAGAAATAAACGCTTTCATCCAATTATTGTGGGAGCGAGGAGTTGCTCACGAAGAAAAAGTTATAGGTAGGATTGGTGAGTTTGTGAATATCAAAGAATTTCCTTATGCAGAAAGACAAGCCGAAACGCTAAAAGCGTTAAAGTCTGGTGCAGAACTTATTTACCAAGGAGTTCTAGAAACAGATGACTTGTTTGGTATTCCTGATCTTATACAGAAAATGCCAGATGGTTCATATATGCCGATTGATATAAAGTCAGGCATGGCGCTAGAGGGCGTTGACGAGGAAACGGATGCTGAGGGTAAACCCAAGAAACATTATGCTGTTCAGTTGTGTCTATATAACGAGCTACTTAGACCAGCGGGTTTTGCAGACCACTACCAAGGAAAGATCATTGACGCTAGTTGTAGTGGCGTTGTTTATAACCTAACAGATTCAATGGGCGTGAGAAACAAAACAACTTGGCTAGAGTTTTATGAAAAAACAAAGAATGAAGTAGGTTTGCTATTGGAGAATAAAGTTAGTAATGACCCTGCAACTGCTGGAGTCTGCAAGCTGTGCCCCTGGTATGACAGTTGCAAAAAGTGGTGTATTGATAACAACGATTTATCCAATATATTTTATTTAGGACGATCAATACGGGAAGTTCTACAGCAAGACTTACACATAACCAAGGTTCCAGACCTGTTAGATTTAGATGTAGTTGACCTGTTGGAACAAAAAAAGAAAGACAAGACCTTTTTGCCAGGGCTAGGGGAGAAAACACTAAATAGAAACATTAAGCGTGCCAAGGTTATGGTTGAGGGTAAACCAGTAGCTTATGAACCAATTGAGTTCCCTGAGGTCACTTATGAGCTATTTTTTGATATTGAGGATGATCCTACACAAGAGTTTGTATATTTGCATGGAGTCTATGAAAGAACTCCAAAGGGTGAGAGATTTTTAGACTTTACCGCTAGAGAAACAACGCCAGAAGCAGAACAAGAGGCTTGGTCAAGGTTCTGGGATTATATTAAAAGTTTACCAAAGGATGATTTCTCTGTTTATTACTATTCTCATCATGAGAAGACAACTTACAAAAAAATGCAAAAGAAATATCCTGATGTTATCTCAGAAAAAGAGGTCTGTGACTTTTTTGATAATCCAAATGTTATTGATTTATATAAAGTTGTTACTCAGAAGACCGATTGGCCATTGTCTAGCTACTCAATAAAGGCCTTGGCGGTATATTTAGGATTTGAATGGAGAGACAAAACACCTTCAGGCGCATTGTCTATCCAATGGTTTAACGATTATCTTGAAACAAAAAATGAAGAAATAATGAAAAGAATCCTTGAGTACAATGAGGATGACTGTAAGGCAACCATGGTGTTGAAAGATGGAATCACTAAACTATGAATATGCAAAAACCAAAGTCTCAAAAAAGAATTGAATTAACGTGGTTAGAGAAGTTCCTATATAGTCTTTTTCCAGAGCTATTCAATCGTTATTTATTTCGTCGGTATGGCTCAAGGGCTATGAATTTCAGGCTAGCTGCCTTTTTGTTTACGAAAGGTCAAAGAAATAAACGTGTTGATTTCTTTCCAAGAGGGGGAGTTAACGGAAGAGAGTTTGACCTTGTTCTGGATAATAAATTTTTAATGAGATTTACACAAAATGGGGATCACTTTGAGATGGATGAAGTTGATCTTGGTGTATTTAAAGATGGCAAGCCAGACCTGTTAGATAAACTCAATAAAAGCTAGAGATACGATATGTCAATTAGAACACGACAATCACAATTTATTTGTGCAAAATGTAAGGCCATGCTTATACTCATTGATTATGATATGGCTTGCCCAAGCTGTAATTGGCAATTCAAGAATCTTTCAAAAAATGACGAACTATTTAGCGAGAATGTTATAGGCAATTTAAGATACCATAAGTACTGTAATGGTAGTTATATCCCAGATGGAATGTATGTTGGTTCGCAAGGGGATTTAATGATGAGCCTTGCCTATCAGTTTGTTGATTTATTAGACAAAGAAAAACCAAAAGATAGACAGGCTTTCCTGGATAAAAGTGTAAATGAGATAAAATTGTCTGACAAAAAGGAGGATTCATATTTAAGGAAACATTATCATGACGCCTTTAAATCTATTTTAGATGAATTTGACGGCATGGATGTTGAGGAATACCTTGAAAAAAGATATGGCCCTGAGCAAGAACCGTCGTTCTCATTAGGTCAAAGATTTAGAAGGTGGTTGTCAACTTAAAATATGGTTATTGATTTTGTGAAATGTCCAATTTGTCATGAGAATATAAACACCTTTTATATTAGTGGTGGTGTTTGCCCAGCTTGTAAAGGATATTTTTCATCTACTGCAGTCGCGAATTCTCGTTGTTCTATAAAAGAGCTAAAAGAAGAAAGAAAGGAATATAGAGAGGAAACAATGACAAAAGCCCAAATTAAAAAAATGTTTGACCTTAGTGATGATGAAATATCAAAAATTCCCAGTTCAAATAAGTATGGCAAAGTAAGATATAGAAAAGTTGATGTTGTGAAATTCCTAAAATAAGCAAGAAAAGAACTTGAAGAAGTCAAGTCAAAGAAGGATGAGTTTTGCAATGGCAAAAGCGACGATGAGCTTTATGAAGAAGCTAAAGAGCTTGTTATAAGAGTGGGTATGTTTATTCCTTGTGATTAAATAGATGGTTATTTATGCTCGGGGAGTTAGAGTTATTAAATTTGGTTAATTTTATTAAGATGCTAAGTGCATTGGATCAAAAAATTTTATTTTTTCATACTTCAGCGGAATATAGGGAAGAGTTTACTCACAACCTGTCTGTTCGCCCTTGTTTCTATTGGTTTGGTGATAGATACCATTGCCATTACAAGTATTCAGAATATTTCTATTTATTTCTTGCTAAGCCAAAGCAAGAAAATATAACCTTTATTCTTCGGGACATGGAACGTCGTGGCTTTGATAATTTGTATACTCACTTTTTGGAATATAAAAAAGAGGTTGAAACAATTGATCGCCGTACTGAACCGCCTATCATGATGACCTTTGATAGAACAGAACCAATAATTTCCCTCAAGTTGATTTCTGACTTTAAATATGAAGTTATTAAACCAGTTGAGTTTAAAGGTAGAGTAATCAACTTTGGTGACAAGGAAACCAAAATCCCATTTAATCAAATCAGAGAATTGTTTGAGATGGTTCCCGAAATTTTAACATCTGTTCCTATTGTTCCACCAGAGAAAGTTGGAAATAGATACGAATATACAGATTGGCAGGAAAAGGTAGATGGTGGCACCTGGTTGTAGAATAGAATAAAACTGGATTTAATTATGAATTATAAAGTAACAATAAAAAAAGGCGATATAACAAGATTAGCAGTTGATGCAATTGTTAATGCTGCTAATCAATCTTTGCTTGGCGGAGGTGGTGTTGATGGTGCGATCCATCACGCAGCTGGGCCAGAACTTTTGGAAGAGTGCAAGACTATTGGTGGCTGTAAGGTTGGTGAAGCCAAGATTACAAAGGGATATAATTTACCCGCAAAGTATGTAATCCACACTGTAGGTCCGATGTACGCTGAGACAAAAGGAAACCCCGCTGAACTCTTAGCAGACTGTTACTTAAACAGTCTAAAACTAGCAGATAAGCATGCAGTCAGAAGTATAGCTTTCCCTTCAATCTCTACAGGGGTATTTGGCTATCCAATAGAAGAAGCAGCTGAGATTGCTATAAAAACAGTAAAAGATTTTTTAGATAAAAAGTTAACTAGCATCAAGGATGTTTGCTTTGTTGTTTTTTCAGAGCATGATCTTGATGTTTACAATAATATTTATACATTAACCAAATCTTATGAATGAACTATTTTTACTTTTAATTCTGTGTGTACTTGTTTATGTTGTCTATGCTTTGTCAGTCAACAACAAACAGTTATTGGAGATAAAAAAAGAAATTGAAGACTTAAAATCCAAGAACAAGGGAGATACTAATGATAAAAGCGACGAGGAGCTTTATAAAGAAGCAAAAGAGCTTGTTATTAGAGCAGGGAAAGCTTCAGCTTCTTTTATCCAAAGACGCTTACGCATAGGTTATGCCAGAGCAGCGAGGCTTATTGATATGCTTGAAGAAGAGGGCGTCGTTGGGACAGAAAAACAGGAAGAAAAGAAACAGAAGTAAGTATTTATATCCGCATCAAATTAAATGGCAAAAACCGTAACAATCATCAAGATTAACAACCTATGAGAGCACTCTTTCTCGCAGATGAAAAACCAAGCGAACCACTTCATGAACTTGCAAAAGATTGTGAAATAATTATTTTGTTGGGTGACCTTTTTTATGAGTGGATAAAAGAACTCGAAAATATAAGTATTCCAATCTTGGGCGTCACAGGTAATCATGATTTTGATACACACATGAATCCTAATTCTGAAAATCCATTAGAAAAAATCGGCGCAACACAACTTCACCTTGATACATTTGAATACAGAGGTGTAAGATTTGCTGGATTCAGTGGCGATTTAAGTTATATATTCGCTGAAAACAATAAGCCATATTGGAAAGGGAACGATCCTGATATTTTAAAAGACGAACTCAAGAAAATGGAAACACTCGAATCAGCAGATGTGCTTTTAACTCACTTTCCGTCAAATGGCACACTGGACATGCCAAAATTTTTAGGCAGAAAAGGACTCCAAACCTTTCGTAATTATATTGATAGGGTTAAGCCAAAATACCATTTTCATGGACACATGCATGTCCCTTGTACAGCACAAGTAAATCAGACGGAAGTAAACTGCGTATTTCCTTATCTCATTAAGGATATATAACAAAAGTGAGTAACAAAAAAACTATGACTATTCAAGAGATCAAAAAAGAAGGGGAAAATCATTAAAGCCATTATATATATGTGTAGAAAGTTAAACGAAACAACCACAATTTCTTTCTTTTTGCTGCTGGTAGTCTTGGCAGTAGCAGGAGTTTATGCTTTCAGTTCATACAAGGATCAATTGAACCAGGATGCCTGGTCCAACCCAAAGCAAGAAAACTCTTTTGCAGAACCAGAACAAATTCAATGGATTGGCGAAGTTGTTACTCAAATGGAATCAAAGAAAGCATATGCCATGAAAATGATAGCAGGTAATAGCGAGTACGAAATGTTCTACGCTCAGCCATTTGTGGTTGTTAGTGGGTTGGAAGATAAATTGATGCCTCAGTTTGAAGTTGGTGATTACTTAAATATTAGAGGTAACTTTCTTGGAATAACCTGCGCCTATCAAAATTCAGTTTTTGGAGGTGATTGTGTTCCTGATGTTGTAGTTGAGAGCGTAATAGAAGTAGATCAAAGTTTTTCTCTTAGTGAGAAGACCTCAATAGTTGATTATGATACAGTCTGGGATAATCAAAAGATTAACATTGAGACTCACTCAGAATGGGTAGATGTGTCATATCCAAGTTTTTCTGGAAAAGAGTATGACAACTTGAACAATAGACTGAAAGACTTTGTTGAGAAGAGGATAGAAGAAAGTAGGGATAGGCAAAAAGATATCTTCAAAAAAGAACCAAAGTGCCAAGAGTATATGAAGACAGGGCCTTCAGAGTGCAGTGTCTCATTGTCTGGAAACTATTTTGTTTCAACTTATAATGAGATAATTAGCGTAGTTTATATAGTTACAGACTATACGGGCGGTGGAAATGGTAATCATGATCAGTTGTATGTAATGAACTACGATAGAACCAGTGGGCAACTCATTGGCAATAAAGATGTTTTTTGTAAGGACAACTATATAAACGAAATTAAAGAAATAACTAAAGTCAGGTTCATTGAGTTACGAGACAAAGAAAAATTATATTCATTCCATGACCTAGAGAATGGAGAATTTATGAAATTAGATGATGAAATCTTTGAAAACATTAGTTTTTATCCCAATGGTATAGATGTACAATTTCAACCTTATTCAGTTGCCTCAGGGGCAGATGGTATAGTGGATGTGTTTATTCCGTATGATAAGTTGGGGATAGAGGTTTGCTATTAGTTTATTAAAACAATTAAATTATCATATGAAAGTATATAGAGGAGAATTAGAACATCCGATAGTTTTTCCAGAAAGCACAATTATTACAAAAGAAAATTTAGATTCAATTGACTTTAACAAAGTTGTTTACTGTGAAGTTGCCACAACTGGTGCTATGGGTAATGCAGGTGGAATAATCCTGTATTTATTAAAAGATGAGAGAAGTCTAGTAACCTACGAAATAAATATTAAGTTAGATAAAGAATTGTTTGATACGACATCAGATTTGATAAAACAACATGCTGGTGCCTTTATTTATTTGTCTGGTGGATATGGTAACTCTGTTTTAATTAAGAAAGACCTCAAGCTTGAAATTGACGAAAAATACAAATGTTTTTGGTATCATTCACAAAGCACTAAATTAAGAATAGACAGTTCTGTTCATGGGGTATTCAATTCACTAGTTGCTAGGATGAAATCTATAAATGATGATAAGAGTAAAGAAAAAAAGAATAATTGGAATGGTAATTGACTTTATCAGACCTAAAGACTTTCCAATTTTGTCAATTTAGTTCTAATTTCCACCCAATCTATAGTTCTGAATGCGTCCCACAAGGGGCTCCATAAAAAAAGCATCAGATTTATTCTGGTGCTTTTTTTATCCTGGATTGTTGGTCAGGGGGATCGAACCAGGGATGGTAAGGGAAGTATTCCCTTACATTCTGGGGGAGTTGGAGGGGCGGAAGCCCTTCCAGTAGTACACGCAGTGACGAGTGAGATTCCCCCCTACCCGCTCCAGGAAAAGTCGCTAAAAGATTGTTTAACTTTAGCGATTTTTTCTTTAAAAAATTTATACCCCTAAAGCAGGTTAGGACCTTATGATATAATATATATATGAAAAGAATAAACTTGAAAGGAAAACTAATAGACAGATTAAAGATAGCTAGTTATATTTTTGCTTTGATTGGTTGGTTTATGTTAATTGTTGTTCCGTTGGAACTATTTTTCAATAAAGACTTTTCTAACCTGGAAGAACTTGTAGAAACGAATATATTTAAATGGGGAATCAAAGTTTTTATTATAATCATGTTAATTATTTTAATTAAAGGACAAAAAAGGATTGAAAAATTTATAGCAAGACATCAATGGCTAAAAATTGCATTAAGAGTTTTTTTAATTGTTGGGGCAATTGGTTGGATTATTGGTTTGGGAAGTTTGTTGTTGTAAACGAGTGAAAAATAAATCAACCTAGCTTAGTACAAAAATAGTTCGAACGTCCCGTACTAAGGGGCTCCAAAAAAAAGCAGCAGATTTATTATGATGCTTTTTTGTTTTTCAGCTTGACGCCAGCCTTGTATTTATCATCAAAAAGCAATAAGATTAGTCTAGAGTAACTAATTCCTTAATACTTAACATTAATCACTAAATCTATGGAAGTTATTGACCCTGAAAAAATCAAAGAGATGAAAAAAGCAGGAAAGTACGCAATATATTTTGTTATTGCGATTATCCTTTTAATAGGAGTTTTTGGCACCGTGGGTACTATTGGTGCTGGAGAAAGAGGTGTAGTCCTACAGTTCGGTGCAGTGCAAGACAAAATCTTTGATGAAGGTTTGTATTTCAAAATCCCACTTATTCAACAAGTGGTAATAATGGATGTTCAAATTAGAAAAGACGAAGTCGCAGCTAGCGCATCATCCAAGGATTTGCAAATTGTTACTTCAAAAATTGCCTTGAACTATCACTTGGACCCAGCTGCGGTGAATAAAATTTGGCAAGAAGTTGGTAAAGATTACAATAGTCGAATTATTTCACCATCAATTCAGGAAGCTGTGAAGGCAGTAACTGCAAAATTTACAGCTGAAGAATTGATTATCAAACGTGAGGAAGTAAAGGATCAAATCAAACTAAACCTTGCTGAGCGTGTTGCTGGTCGATCAATTATGATTGATGAGTTTAATATTATTGAATTCAGTTTTTCCCCAGCCTTTAATGAAGCTATTGAAGCCAAGGTTACAGCTGAACAGTTGAAGCTGAAGGCTGATCGTGATTTGGAAAGAATCGTGATTGAAGCTGATCAATGGGTAGCAGAGGCCAAGGGTAAGGCAGAAGCTATTCAAGTTGAGGCTCAGGCTCTTCGTTCAAATCCAAAGGTAGTAGAACTTCGATGGATTGAAAAATGGGATGGTAAAGTACCAACTTATTGGGGAGAGGCTAGTCCTTTTATTGGTCTGAAGCAATAACGCAAGTCAAAAAAAAATTTAACACGTTAATAATACATGGAACACTCTCTTTGTGAGGGTGTTTTATGATATAATCTTAAAAAGTAATAAAAATAATATGAAACTAAAAATTTTTATTCTCTTCCTACTTACTTTGATATTTGCTGCAGGCTGCACAACCTCAGAGCCGGTTAGTGAAGAGGTGGTTATTAAAGGAGAAGGTCAAAAAGTAGTTAATCTATCTGATGAGTATGATTTTTCTGGTGAGCTAGAAGATGTGTCTGATGGTTTATCAAGTGGGATTGCCTACGCAAAATATGATGGGCAAACTTATGAGCTCTATGTGGAATTCAGGGATTTGCCTGAGTTGGAGGAAGGCTTTTTTTATGAAGGCTGGATAGTTCGAAAAAAACCAACATCAGTCCTTAGTACAGGGGGACTAATAATGAAAGAAGGAAAGTATATAAATATTTTTATGAATGACAAGGACTTATCTGATCATGACTTCTATGTGCTAACACTTGAACCAGATGATGGAGACCCTGCTCCAGACAAACATATTCTAGAAGGAACGCTCGTAAACAAAAAGTAACCTATTGAAATGCCCAATTAAGTAACAATTATTGTTAAGAAAAAGAGTCTGATCTATCGAGATCAGACTCTTTGTTTAGTTAGCTGCTTGGACTTACCAGTTCTGCGTTCACAAAAACGGGCTCCCAATATTCCTCAACCGGAGAACTTGCCCTCCAGTACTGTTTTGACTGTGAGACTTTGAACTTACCATGATAGACAAGTGTCACAGCCGCTTCAAGTAGTTTCTCAGTGGGGTAGTCCTTCGGGAGTGGTTCGACATCATCATCAAACCATGGGCTCAACGTCCAATCTTGACCGCCAACAGTACGAGAACCGAAAATACGGCCATACTGTTTGTTTCGGACGGTAACATCCAGAAGCCTTACGTCCGGTCCAGCCTCAGGGCAGTTTTTGATGAAGGATCGGTCTACAATGGAGACATACCATGTCGTATTGTCGACCTTTATCTTGCCTACATACCACTCCGTGTCAGGCTGTTCACTCCAGAGCAGGATAGTTGTTACTGCTACGATACCAATTGCTAGACATGTAGCGATTAGCCACTTCATTTTAGCATTCTCCTATAAAGGGTTTCATCCTTGAGCAGGACATTTAATCCTAGTGGATCGATAGGTGGTTGTCAATAGTATTTTTTGACAAACAGCACCGTTTTGATAGTATTGAAATGTAATCACAGTTCATTCAACCAAGGAGGTTGTCATGCTTTACCCATGCTTCTACTGGATGATGTTCCTTCTTGCTGGAGTCATTGGGTATGGCTACCCTCTGTTCTCCGTTGGGCTACTCGTTTACCTGCTTACTTGGGCACCACATGAGATGCTCATGCAGCAGTATCCGGTGGCTCTTGTCAGTATTGGGTTGTCAATCTTCATGTATTTCAAGTTCGGCAAATGGGCGAACTGGATGTGGAAACACGCAGCAGAGAGACGAGCCCAGGACCGTGAGCTCTTTGGACACGTTCGTTGGTTCGGATGATAAACACAGTTCCCTTAACTTCACACGTTAAGGGAATTTTTTAAAAATAAAAGAGCACTCTTGTGAAAGTGCTTGTATTTTTATAGAGACTTTATCAGTTCACCGATGTCGATGGATTCAAAGTCATCCGTGTTCAGCTCTATCAGTGTGTGTGAGCATCTCAACGGCTCCAGGGGGGCAGAAGGAGCATTGTAGTTCAGGTGGTCAACATGTCCAGGATGTCTGTTACCAGATTCATTTCTTGCAATGAACCTTTCTTTTCTCAATTCGTCACTCGTTGTGCAAAAGATCTGACACAACTTGAACGAATATTTTTTCAGCAGTTTTTCCCACTGGGGGTCAGCATACTGTTTGTCGAAGACCGTTTCTACAACCAGGGACGACCCAGCGGCAAGAAGCTTCTCGACGACGTAGTACATCAGAGTGAATGAGGTCTTGCCCATCTTTGTGGACCAGGCGCGATCACCGGTACCGAGCTCATCAAACAGTAACTCTTTGACATCATCCCTACCAATAAAAGGGATAGACAGTTGCTCTGCAATCTGTCTACCAATGGTTGTTTTGCCAGTTCCTGGCTTCCCTGAAATCAAGATTACCTTTTGTTCGGACATTGTGTGACCTCCAGAATTAATTATATGATTTTCAAATTAATTTTAGCAAATAATAGGTTGTTTTAGAAGGAGCTCAATTATTGTGCTAATTTAGCACACAATTGACATAACTCCATTTATGTAGTATACTTTAGCCTTATAAAGAATGCCCTTATTTTAGGGCATTAACTCGAACCACTTACGTCTCATTACTGTGACCTACGTCGGACATCGGGTTACAGAAAATATATATGAGACAAAATGAACAAATCACCTTTGGTGATCTTGGAGTTTCTATTGACCTTTTAGAGTTACTAGAAGCCCAAAAAATTATTCATCCAACACCAATTCAAGAAAAATGTATCGCACTCGGAATGAGAGGTAGAGACATTGTAGGTGTTGCACAAACGGGTACTGGAAAAACCCTTGCTTTTGGTTTACCAATTATTGAAAAACTGAAAAAAGGTAAAGGTAAATGTGTAATCATGTTACCTACTCGTGAACTTGCTATTCAAGTTGAGGAAGTGCTTTTCCAACTTGCACGTCACTACGGTATTCGTGTGGCCTTGCTAATTGGTGGTGTATCAATGCATCAGCAAAAAGTTAAATTGAGAAAAACGCCAGACATTATTATCGCGACACCTGGTCGTCTTAATGATCACATCCAGAGAAATACAGTCAATCTACAAGATTTTACCATTATGGTCTTGGACGAAGCAGATCGAATGTTAGATATTGGGTTCATGCCACAAATCAAACTAGTTTTGAGTGTGTTACCGGAAAAAAGACAAACAATGCTGTTTTCTGCTACAATGCCACCAGAAATTACTGAGCTTGCTAGCAAGTATATGAAGAATCCTACCAAGATTGAGGTAGCACCTTCAGGAACAAGTGCAAAAAACATTAATCAGGAAGCAATTATTGTTCACTCTGACAAAAAAGCAGAAAAATTAAATGCTATTTTGAGAGAAAATAATGGCTCAACTCTTGTATTTACAAGAACAAAACATAAAGCCAAACGAATTGCTAATGTTTTACGCAAAGCCGGTTTCGAGGCAGTTGAAATGCATTCAAATAGAACTTTGGGTCAAAGACGAAGCGCTTTGGAAGGTTTCAAATCTGGTAAATATCAAGTTTTGGTAGCAACTGACGTTGCCGCTAGAGGCTTGGACGTTGATGACATTTCTTTGATCATCAATTTCAATCTTCCTCAGCAAGTTGAAGATTATGTACATAGAATTGGTAGAACTGGTCGAGCTGGCAAGAGTGGAAAAGCTATTTCTTTCATTGAACCAAACGAATTACACAAGTTCAGACAGATTGAATACTTTGTAAAAAGAAAAATTGATATTGTTGACAAACCTTCAGGCTTTTTTCTAAAGAGCGTAGGTGCCGATGTACAAACGAAGCCAACAGTTCAAAAAAGGGTAAGTAAAAAGACCTGGGATAATAGAAAAAAAGCACGTGCTGGAGCTAGTCAAGGCAGTACAAGATACGGTCGAAAGAAAACCAACCCAAGTTATAACAAACGAAGAAAAAAAGCTTAAATTAGATTAAATATTATATAAATATGGAAGTTAGAAACATTGCAATCATTGCCCACGTTGATCACGGCAAGACAACCTTGACTGATGCTCTTATGAAACAGACGGGTATGTGTGCCGAGGGTCAGAGTATGGACAGTGATAAATTGGAACAAGAAAGAGGAATTACTATTTATTCAAAAAATACCTCAATTGTTTACAATGACACCAAGATTAACATTGTTGACACTCCAGGTCATGCTGACTTTGGATCTGAAGTTGAGCGAGTACTTCGTTCAATTGATTCAGTATTGTTAGTGGTTGATGCGCAGGAAGGTCCAATGCCTCAAACTCGTTTTGTTTTGAAAAAATCTTTAGAGCTTGGTTTGAAACCAATTGTAGTAATAAACAAAATTGATAAACCAGCAGCTCAAATTCCAGAAGTTGAAGAAATGGTTTATGAACTGTTTCTTGATTTAGAGGCAAATGATGAACAATTAAGCTTTCCAGTGATTTACGCAAATGCAAAACAAGGACTTGCTACAAAAGACATGGCAGTTGAGGGCAAAAATCTGATCCCTATTATTGATACAATTATAGAATACGTTGCACCAGCATCTTCATCAGAAAAAGAGGCTCAACCTCTACGATTACAACCATTTAATCTAGCCTATGATAACTTTTTAGGAAGGTTGGCTGTTGGTCGTGTTTACGAAGGCAAGGTTTCTCAAGCTCAAACTGTAAAAATTATTGATAATGATGGCAAAATTAGAACTGGCAAGATTACAAAGCTTTTTACTTTCAATGGAATTGAAAGAAAAGAGGTAAAAGAAGCAGTTGCCGGAGACATTGTAATGGTCGCTGGTCTACCAGACATCTTCATTGGTGAAACAATCTGTGTTGACGACGGGCAAGAGCCACTACCACATATCAAAATTGACGAACCGACAATTTCATTAAACTTTTTTGTAAATGACTCACCGTGTGCTGGTCAAGAAGGAAAGCATGTTACCAATAGTAAACTAAAGGAACGATTGCAAAAAGAACTTGAGGTTAACGTTGGTCTAAAAATCGATTTTTCAGAAACAACACACTACAAAGTTCTTGGTCGTGGAGAACTTCATATCGCCATTCTTCTAGAAAACATGAGACGTGAGGGATTTGAACTTCAAGTATCTCAGCCAACGGTTATTATCAAAGAAGTCGACGGTGAAAAACAAGAACCTTATGAAGAAGTAACGGTTGATGTTCCTGACGAGATGTCTGGGGCTATTATTGAGAAAATGGCCAAACGAAAAGGGTCTCTTCTTGAAATGGTTTCCAAAAATGGACACACAAGACTTAATTTTGAAATTCCTGTTAGGGGATTACTTGGTTATCGAACTGAATTCGTGGTAGATACTCGAGGTGAAGGTGTTTTGTACAGCAGAATGATTGGTTTCAAAAAATATGCAGGTGAAATAGCCAAGGCTGAAACAGGGTCAATGATTTCAATGGCTACTGGCAAGGCTCTAGGTTTTTCACTGTTCAATCTTCAAAACCGTGGTTCACTATTCATTGGTGCCAATGTGAATGTTTATGAAGGTATGGTTGTTGGCAATGTTACCAAGGGCCACGACATGGAAGTCAATCCTATCAAGGGTAAACAGTTGAGCAATATGCGTTCTTCTGGTGCTGACGAAGCTATCAATCTAACTCCGCCGATCGAGATTACGATTGAAAAAGGTTTTGGTTTTATGAAAGATGATGAGTATTTGGAGGTAACCCCGTTGAATATCAGATTACGAAAAAAATACTTAACCAAGAACGATAGAAACAAGCACGGCATAAAGTAAACTTTTATATATAAAAAACACTCTCGTAGGTGAGGGTGTTTTTTTGTTTCAATTTAGAGAAAAAAGCAAAAAGGATGAATAGGTGTTGACAAAGTGTAAAAAGTACACTATAATAAAAATGAAAGTTATATTTACTTATTAATATTAATATCAAATAATTTAAAAAGTATGGATTTTATCATGAGTTTTTTCAGCATTGACCACACTCTATTTACCCTATTGGATTATCCAATGAGTTACTTGGAGTTCTTCGGGACAATCTTCAACTTACTTTGCGTGTGGTTAGTTGCTCGTAACAATATTTGGAATTGGCCACTTGGTATTATTGGGGTTATTTTCTTTGGTGTACTGTTCTATCAAATCCAACTGTATTCAGATTTGATAGAGCAATTCTATTTCTTGATTACAGGTTTTTATGGTTGGTGGGCATGGTGGCATTACAAGAAAAAAGACAATTCAGGTGAGCACAAAAAAGAATTCAAGGTTTCTCACAATAAAATTTGGCAAAATGGTATTTACATAGGCATTGTTGCTGTTGGCACATTGGTCATGGGTAATGTAATGGGAAACATTCATAATTACTTACCTAATATTTTTCAAATGCCTGCTTCATTTCCGTATTTAGATGCTTTTACAACGGTAATGAGTTTCACAGCAACCATTTTAATGATCTACAAAAAAATTGAATGTTGGCCACTGTGGATTGCCGTTGACGTAATCGGTATTGGTCTGTATTTTGCAAAAGGTGTGGTCTTTGTATCTATTCTGTATTTCATATTCTTAATTTTAGCATCAAGAGGTTTATATAACTGGATAAATATATACAAATCATATGGGAAAGAAAAGAGGATTAGTAATCGGGAAATTCCTGCCTCCTCACAAGGGACATAGTTACCTTATTCAGCATGGAATTGATCATTGTGATAAACTAACAGTTGTTGTATGCCATCGTGACGATCAACCCATTCATGGGGAGATGCGTGCCAAGTGGATTAGGGAATTGCATCCAGAAGCAACGGTTCTAGTTGTTGTAGATATTGAAAAAGATGATGACTCTCAAGCTTGGGCAGATTATACAAAGAAATTTCTTGGATATACTCCAGATATTGTCTTCACTTCAGAAGACTATGGTCGGACGTACTGTGAATGTCTTGGTTGTAAACATGTATTAGTAGATAAAGCTAGAATTAGTGTCCCTGTTTCTGGCACCAAGGTTAGAGCAAATCCTTTTAGGGAGTGGGATTACATTTCTCCTTGCGTTAGAGCTCATTACGCAAAAAGAGTTTGTGTCGTTGGTGCTGAATCTACGGGGACTACAACTCTTGCCAAGGATTTGGCAAAATATTACAAAACAAATTGGGCACCAGAATATGGTAGGATATATTCAGAGGGAAAATTACCAAATAGCAAGTATGGTTGGCGTAGTGACGAATTTGAACATATTGCCAGAATGCAGAATGACTTGGAAGATTATTTGGCCAGAACGTGCAATAAGTTATTAATAGCTGATACAGACTCCTTTGCCACTAGCGTGTGGCATGAGCGTTACATGGATGGTCCGTCAAGTGAAGTAGAGGCTCAGTCATCAAACAGAGAGTATGATCTATACATTATCACGAACGATGAGATTCCATTTGTGCAAGACGGAACTCGAGATGGAGAGCATGTTCGTCACAAAATGCATCTCAGGTTTATAGAAAAGCTCAAACAAAAAAACAAAAAATTTATTATTGTGTCTGGCTCCAAGAAGGATCGACTGAAAGAGGCCATTAAGGAATGTGACAAAGTACTGGCGTTACAAACACTATAAACACTCTCGTAGTTGAGGGTGTTTTTTGTTATAATGCAATTAATTAATCAAGATTATTATGCTGAAAGTTTTTTTGAAAGTCTGCATCAACGTTTCATTGGTTTTTTTAATTGTTTTCTCTTTGGCCGTCTCAGCGACGTTTGCAGGCAACTCAAAAAACTATTTTCTATTTTATCTTTTTGTTGCACTGATCGTTTTGTATAATACAAAGTCCAAAGGCTGGCTAACCGCAAAGAGAAGAATAGTCATTATTATTCTAATAGTTGTATTATGCTTTGGTTACCTGGCTATTCCAAAAGAAAACAAAGCTTGCCAGGCTCCAGTTGGTGGGATCGGGTGCACTTCTCATTATTGCGTTGGACTACCTCTTACTGATTTTCATCCTACATGTGTAGGATATTCATTTGGTGAAGTCAGTACATTTACACCTGATAAATAAATATGAAGGTCAAAATTAAAGACAAAATTTTAAAGGAATTAAACGAAGTGACACAAAGGTCAAATTTTAAACTTAAGTGTGGGGCAATTATAGTCAAAAACAACAAGGTAGTTAGCTGTGGCTTTGCTCATTATCCAACCAAGAAGGCCAAGCAGTTGGAGATTGTTGTCCACGCAGAAGAGGCGGCAATAATGCAGGCTTTAAATACTAGGAAAGAAACTACGGGCTCTGATATTTATGTCTTACTTATAAGGAAAAATGGTGAAGTAAGATATAATAATGCTTATTGTTGCCCGATATGCAGTCGTTTGCTAGTTCAAAGCAACGTCGCCAATGTTATCTATCCAACTCCAAGTGGCTGGAGCAAGGTTTCAGTTCGGGCAATGTTTAATCGTTCACTCAAAAGAATTGAAACCGAAGAAGCTTTTTCTAAATATAAGGATATATAAAGATATGCCGCAAGAAAGAATAAAATTCACCTGGTACGGCCGTTGTTGTTTTTTGATAGAGGTGAACAAAACAAAAATTTTAATTGATCCGCATGACGGTGCAGATACCATTGATATGGGAAAGGTAAAGGCGGATTTTACCTTGATTAGTAGTACCTGGCATGATCATGGCCATATTGGAGCGTCTCCACACTCAATAATCCTGAGTGAAGCCAAAAATTATAAACTTCCAAACAATATTATTGTTTCTGGCATTGAAACCAAGGAAAATAGAGGCACACCAAACATTATTTATAATATTAAATGGAAAAAGTTTTCTTTGACCAACTTTGCAGATCTTGGTGATTTCAATTATCAAAAAAAAGTATCTAATTGCAAGAAGAAAACACTTGCTAGTACAAACATAGCCTTTTGTCGGGCGGGAATTGTTGATGGCGCAAAGATGTCTTTGATGAAATTAGCATTAAAGTCATGCGACCCTACTATACTGATTCCTCATCACTATTATCCAGCTTCTTTCGCCAATCAACAAAAAGGACAGCTCAAGAAAAACATGTTGAAAGTAGTTGATAATATAAATTTTGTCACAGATCAAACTGGATTTCCAAAAGAATATATCAAGGGGCACTCATTAAACTTATCTCTTGATGATATGAAGGATAAAAGGGTTTTGATGATTGAAAAACTTCACCCACAAGTTAAACACACTTAAACATTTCATGAATTAAAGCATTGTTTTTGCATAACAGTGCTTTTTTTATTAGTGTTTACAAAGTATAATATTTGTGGTAAACATAGACGTTAATGTTCATTGAAATCCGAACTATTTATGGAGGGAATAGTGGAAACTCAAAGTAGCTCAAAGACGCGAAAATTCTTAACAAGCTGGGGGAAAAGATGAAAACATTGAAAATCATGTTACTGATGGCGGTCATTGTGTTGGGAGCGCTTAGCTTCCATCCAAAGGAGGCCATAGCAGCATGCACACCGAACGGTGATAGTTGCATGTTTGATTCGAGCTGTTGCTCGGGTTACTGCTCCTGGTATAGCTGTTTTCACACTTGTGTGAGTCGGGTTTGTCAGGGCGGTGATTCCTGGTGCGTGAACAGTGACGGGGAGCTGGACCACAAGGATGAAACTTGTGACACCAGTACTTCCTACTGTTCCAACAACTACTGCAGTGGTGGCAATGTCGTTTATGACGACATTGATATCAACGCTGGTTGTAGTAATGGGAACTGCTACAGTAATGAAAGTTCAGACACAGTCGTTCTTGAGTATTGTGATTGTGGTTGTTCTGGTGGTAGCTGTAATGAGTGCTACGACGACTGTGAAGATCTGAGCTGCTACGGCAATGACGTTTGGTGCTATGACAGTAATGGTCAGAAGCATCACAAAGATGAAGAGTGTGGTAGCGACAGCAATGGCTCGGACTATTGGACTTGTCAAAACGGCAACGCTGTCCATATCCAGAACATTCTGGAGAAAGGTTGCAGCAGCGACGAATGCTACGAAGAGTGGACATCAGAGAACTTGGCAACGACAGTTTGTGGTTGCGGGTGCACTGGTGGCAGCTGCAATGACTGTTATGACGATTGTGTTGAGACAAACTGCTACGGCGGTGATGTCTGGTGCTACGACAGTAATGGTCAGAAGCATCACAAAGAAACCGAATGTGGCAGTACCAGCAACGGTACAAACTACTGGACCTGCGTTGGTGGCAACGCTGTGCACATCCAGAACATTCTGGAGAAGGGTTGCCAGAGCGATGCCTGCTACGAAGAGTGGACCACCGAAAACCTGGCGACACAAACGTGTGGTTGTGGCTGTACTGGTGGTTCATGTAACGACTGTTATGACGACTGTGTCGAGACAAACTGCTACGGCGGTGATGTCTGGTGCTACGACAGCAATGGTCAAAAACACCACAAGGAAACAGAATGTGGCAGTACCAGTAACGGTACAAACTATTGGACCTGCATTGACGGCAACGCTGTCCACATCCAGAACATTCTGGAGAAGGGTTGCCAGAGTGATGCTTGTTACGAAGAGTGGACCGTCGAAAACCTGGCGACACAAACGTGTGGCTGTGGTTGTACTGGTGGCTCATGTGACCAGTGTTACGACGACTGTGTCGAGACAAACTGCTACGGCGGTGATGTCTGGTGCTACGACAGCAATGGACAAAAACATCACATCGCAGAGGAATGTGATAATAGCACTTCCTACTGTTCTATGGACTACTGCCACAACGGTAATGTAGTTTACGATGACATCAGCATTGGTGCTGGTTGCAGCAACGACAGTTGCTATAGCAACGAGAGTTCAACTATCGTTGTTAGTGAGTACTGTAGCTGTGGTTGTAACAACGCTATTTGCGATGAGTGTGTCGATGACTGCTCATCTGTAGAGTGCTACAACAATGACGAGTGGTGCTATGACAGCAATGGCGTCAAGGATCACAAAAAAACTGAGTGTGGAAACACAAGTAATGGTTCAGATTACTGGACCTGTCAGGACGGCGACGCTGTCCATATCCAAAACATTCATGAGATGGGCTGTGAAGACAATAGCTGTCATGACGAGTGGGTGACTCAGGTTCTCGACGAACAGCAGTGCCCCTGTGGTTGTGACGAAGGAGCTTGTCTGATCGATTGTCCAGTCGACTGTGGGTATCAGCCTTGCTCTAGCAACGACAAAGAGTGCTTTGGACTCGGTTATCATGAGTGTGAATGCGACTCTGACGGTTGCTGTGACTGGGGAGATCTCCAGCTCTGTCCTGAGGGATACGTCTGCGCCTTTGGCGAGTGCCACTACAATCCCACTCCCTGTGATATTATCAAGGTTGAGTGGGAAATTGATCAGACGTTTGACGGCGAAATTGTCGACTTCATGATCATAACCGCTGGTGACTGCGAAGGCCAGTACGTGCAAGCTGAGATCTGGGAAGACGACGGCATCCTGCCGGACGATTTCGAGAGTTCTATTGGCAATGTGCTTCTGCAGGACGGAGTAACTACTCTGAACTGGCAGGTTTTCTACTATGCCAATGACTACAGTGATATCCTCGACTGTGTTGGTCCTTCGGATGACGAATGTTGGGGGTTCTCAGAATTTTACGTCAAAGTCTATTACAAAGGGGAAGACTACAAGTCAGAAGATCTCTTTGTTGGCCCGGCTGAAGTAGATGTCGGTTCTCTGGTGGCAGCGCTATCGGAAAATCCACCGACCTGGAACCAGTGCCTCAATATGGGGATGACAACCATGACGCATGATTGTCTGATCCAACGAGAACTGGCCAACATTCCCCCAACGGAAACCAAACAGGTCTCCATCTCTGATCAAATCATGTTCAAGGTTACGGAGGGCTGTTCAATGTGCTTTCATAGCATTTTTGATTCAGCCTATTTCGGCTTTGCGTTCTCAGAGAATTCTGGGTTCCAATCAAACATGTACGGTCTCACGGGTGATCAAGCTTGTGACCTGTGCAACGAAGGCATTGCCGAAGGAGTTCTAACCTTTGGCGCTTTCGGACCACCGGCTATGGGGGCATACGCAGCGCAAGCTCCGAAGTTCCTCATGACTGCCAAGGTTGGTGACAAAGTTGTTGCTCAGGAAGCACTTGGTGCAACACTTGAGTATCAATGGGTTGGCCAATCCGGAGCCAAGGCGGAGTTTGTCTACAATGGAGTGATCATTGAGGACGCCTGGGCCTTTGTACAGGGAAACCCTCTGTTGGTTCAGGAGGTTCGTTACACTGACTCCATTCTCACCTATCTTGGTGGGGACCTGTATGGGGAATTCAATCTTGCATACGAAGGTATATTTGCAGATGTTTCCCAACTTACGAGCGCCAATAAGGATTTCGTAGGTAAACTCTTTGCCCACGAACCGAGAATTACGCACGTGTTTGACTATTCCTTGCCATTAGAAAGTGGGCAATGGAATCAGCGGCCGTTGATTCGCGCGGTCGAGCTTCCGGAAGGATCATCGATACTCGGAAGGTATGATCCATTCTTGAAAGAGATTGAGCTGAACGTCAATGTTCAGGCGCAGCAGCTTATAGATTTAACCACAGCAAGTAAGCAAAAGACAGTCTTGAGCACACTGCTGCATGAGATAACGCATCATTCACATGATGAGTTGGTTATTTCTAAAGGTTTTCCTTTGGTCGCTGACCAGGCCCTACAACATCACCCAATAGTGGAGTTGTTTGTAGAGTATGACCTGCTGACAGATCTTTCTATGCAAAGTTCAGTTCAACAGGTTGTTCACAAAAAACTCGTAGCGACACAAAGCTACGATTGGTTCCAGAGCAAGACAACTTCTCAGTGGGTGGAACTTTTTGACAGCAGTTCTATTGAAAGGTATAGCCTTCATGAACTGTACAAAAGGGCCCAGTTGACTGAGAGTCTTGCCCTACAGAATCAGATCAAAGACCTGATGGTTCAATCAGGCAAATGGAATCAGTTTTCTGACGAGTTAGCATTGATCGATGAAGCCTTCCAAGTTCATCGAGCAGAAGTTTCAATCGCTGGGTCATCCACTCCGCAGTTCAAGCAAGTCGTTGAGACCTACAAGCTTAATCACATTGGAGTGCAAGGGTATGTGACAACACTTGCCTTTGAACACGACTTTGTTAATAAGCGCATTTGCTATGACGGCGATGTGTGGTGGAGCGATTCATCGGGTGGTCCCACTTTCCCAAACCAGATTTGTCTAGATGGACAACTCTGTGTGGGTGGAGAGTGTGTTGATCAAGAGCCAGAAGGTCCGGTAGAAAACCCAACCGAGCTGGTGGTAGAAGGACTGTTTTTCTCGAGCACTCCACTCAGGGAAAATAGGAAGACTACTCTAGACTTCCGGTTGAAGGGGAAACCTGATTGCTCTGAGCCCCACCCATTGGTGGAGACTGAGAGTGACTTGATTACTTGGGTCTTCTCAAGTTGTGAAGCCAGTTTTACTGGGTCAGTGCGATACAACTATACCCCAACTTTCCTTTGTGGATCGTTTGGTGATCACGAGTTGACTATCCAGGCAGGTCCTGACAATGAGGTCCTTCACACAGAGGAGTTCTACGTACAGGAGAACTGTCCGGATTCGTCAGGGTCAAATGGTTGTGCTTCTTCCAGTCGCACGCCAAACACAAGTGGGGGCATGATCCTGGTTATGTTCCTACTCTTGAGCACACTGCTCTTGAGAAAAAAGAAAGCCTAGCTTTCGCAAAACAACGCAGCTCTTGTCTTACAAGGGCTGTGTTTTTATTTAAAATGAAAAAGAAGTGCTTCAGCTGAAACACTTCTTGCGTTTAGGCGGCTTTGTGCCGAATTTTTACTTTGGGACGAAGACGAAGTACCCGAGAACCTTTTTGCCACACGACCCGTCACACTTTGCAGTGATTTTGGTCGGGTTGACGAATCGATCCCTTTGGTAACTTTCATCTCCCAGCGTATGGTCACCACTCCAGGTGGTCGACTCTGACCAGGTCGCGTGCTCTTTCCCATTGCAGCCTTCCAGGAAGGCGTGGGTCATGAGAGTTTCCTGGTCAAATCCTCCAAAGCTTCTGTTGAAGATTCGAAAGATGGTTTCACTCGGCATGGATTTTACCCTTTCCATGTCATGTCGGTGTTATCCCTCAAAACCGTTAAACAAGTTAACAACTTTGAGGGAAAGTTCAAGCTGGTGTAGCTTGAACTTTACATTGAGCATCAGCTCTGAGTCTGGGGGTGCTCCACTGACGACCAGATGGTCACCAAGAAGATCCCCTGAGCGAGCATGAACAGTCCGACCAGAGAATAGAAGAAGTTCCACTCGACGTTCTTCCACACGAACAATGGAATCCAGGATGTGCTGAGCACCGCGAGGAACCCCGAAACCCAGAGGGCCATAGCCCACATGAGCAACGCCTCAAGCGTCCTCGTCACTGTGGTCTCCGGGTAGTCGTGGTCGTTCACCCCGAGTCCGATCATGACGAAAGACAGAGCTCCACAAAGGAGCGAAAAAAATAGAATATCAAACATTCTTTCTCCAATTTATCCCTCAAAACCGTTAATCAAGTTAACAACTTTGAGGGAAAGTGCAGACTTGGTGAAGCCTGCACTATCTATGTTGAACCTAGATCATCACAAGGACGATCAGGAGTGTCGTCATGAGCACAGAGCGACCGAACCCGTGCCAGTCTCTGCGATCCCAGGACGTATCCGGCGAGCATTGAATCTCGTCTCGGATCATGCCAGGAGTTGGCTCGAACCTCTGCCTGTCCAGGCTAAAGGTTGCCCAGGAAATGATCATGAACAGGGCCGCACTCATTCCCAGCCAGTCGAGAAGCATGGGACTGCCAGAAGGGTCAGAGCCTTGCTTTGCGACGATAGCCAAGACCCCCGTTGCCGTCATGATCCCCAACACGAATACTGCGTTGGATCTCGTTTTGTCCTGGATTCGTCCTCGCGAGAGGGCTGCCAGCAGGAACAGAGTTGCAGTCACAGAGAAAAGGACATAGAAAAGCGTCGTCACAGTAGATTCTCCCAGTTAAATCATTTGTATTATAGCACAATTTAGTGCTTTTGTCAACACTGACTAACAAAAAAATGTTGAGCTTACAACATTTTTTACTTCTTTATCTAAATTTACTGTTTTTTCGCCTGGAAAGATATTTTTGGAAAGTCAGTCTTGGTCTTCCACTTTTTTATTTTAACATCTTCAAATCTAGAGTCTTCTAGTAATTTTACTACTTCTTCCTCACTAGGAATATATCCCACAAAGACGGCATCTCCTCCTGGATAATTAATATAAACTCCATCTTTGTGCATTTCACCTTCACTTCTGTCAGGTATGTCCAAAGCAATAACTCCGCCAGGTTTCAGAACTCGGTAAGCGTCACCCAGAGCTTGTCTCTTTCCTTTATTACCAAGTAAGTCACACAATACGTGCCAATTGAAAGTCACAGCATCAAAACTTTCATCTTCAATTGGCATTCTTCTCAAATCTGCTTGAATAGCTTTTATTTTTACATTTTCTTCCTGCATTTTTTTCAAGAGCTCAGGAGAACCATCTACATTAGTTACACTATACCCTTGTTCAGTTAGTGGAATTGCCAGTCGTCCAGCACCGCCACCAGCATCAAGTACTGTTTCTACTTCATTTTGTTCAAAAAGTTCTTGTAAAATTCCTAACTCCTGCTCTGTGTCTGCAGTTTCCTTTGATCGAGCTTCTAATTTTTCTTTGTACTCTTTATAAAAGCCCTGTTTGTTCCTTAGCATCTTCTCACCATACTGGTCTTCTATTTTTCCCAGCAGTTCCGGGATAGACTGTAACCCTTGTAGCATTTCAACCAACATCGGCATTCCATTCATTGTTATGTCTGCACCTGCTTCTGATGATTGTCTTGCACCTTTCTGGTTAAACTCATATGCAAGAATAACAGGTTGCTGTTCAAGGTCTGGATTATTTCTAGTTTTTGTAATTGCTCGTACTGTTTGTGGTCCTCCTTTTGTAAAAAAAACAGTATCAATGGTGCTAGTTTGAAGGATCTTTTTTAGTTCCGCTTCATTGGGCACTACTGTCACATCAGGTCCAAACATTCCCAGGACTTGTTGTAGGGCTCGGCCCATTGGTCCATCATCAACTACAACAACTGAAACTTTTGGAAATTCTTTTTGTTCTACTTTGTTTTCTGTAAATTGAGGTGTTTCTTTCATAAGTATTGGTTATTATTCTATTATAGCAAAAAAAGACCCAAGTGTAGTGTACACTTGGATCTTTGTGTTTTAGTAGCAGCGGTAGATCAGTACCATCTCTTCTGCCGGCTTGCCTGACAGGAGAAAGTCTGCACAGAGCTGGAAGCGATCATCGAGCTCTTCGTTGTCACGCAGCCTCTCGACCACTTTTTTCAGGTTGGGCAAGAAAGGTTGCACCTGCTCTGGCGTCAGGTTCCCATCGCAGATAGCGTGTCCCAGTTCATGCTTCAGTACACCACAATCACTACCAGACAGGCACCAGTATCGAGCATAGCCATGGTAGTCACGCGCAGGGAGTCCATCTTCATCAAGCACCGGGGTTCGAGTTACTTCGTCATCTGCCAGCGCTACCATTTGGGAGATCTGACGCATACGAAGTGCCCCTTGGTCAGAACCATGACCATCATTTTCTTGGTTTTCGCTCAGCAAGGTCTGGTGAATATATCCAGCCAGATCCAGAGTGCTACCAAGTTGCAACCGTTGTTCCTCGACCTTGGCCATGAACTTGTCAGGAAACATGTCCATTTCGGTCTGCTGCGGAGTACCTTCTTTCTTGGAGCGTACCGTGTTCATGGTAGGCTTGCCTGTGGTGCTGATCCGCAACCAGGCCATGAAGGAGTTTCTTTCGTACCCGCCGGTCCATCGAATGATTGGCAGAGTCGGTAGGTGGTGGCGCACCATGCACAGGAAGAGTGTGGTGTCGATTCCCTGGCCGAGATCCTTGTCGATCAGGAGTGCGTCAGCCTGTTCAAGCCCATAGACTTTGACCAAGTCGTGCTCCTGTAGCTTGGTGTAGGTGAATCCTGAGGGATCACTGACATGCACAATGCTGACCGTGTGCCCAGCATCCTGGAGTAGACGGCTTCCTTCTCGAAGCCAGACATGAGAGTCATCAATTATCGTGACGTTGAGCTTTTCCATTTCAGTCTCCTTGTTTGTTGTTTAGTCTCTCAATTGCAACCAAGAGAGAAACCAGATTAAGGTTGTGTTCGAAGTTGATAACCGGGGGAGTGACTGCCGTTGATCTTGCCTGTTTGAATAAGGTTGAAAGATACAGAGTACTGTCCTCTCTTTTTGGTGTGATTGTAATTACACCCAGAACTTTCTGGTGAGCAATTGCATCCATCATTTCAACTGGTTTTTCGTAAATCACGGCCCCTGTTTCGAAAAGATTCAGGACTTGCTTGAGTGCCAATGCTATGGGTCCTGGCTCAAGTAGAATGGCTACGTGTCTTGTCATGTTTCCTCCTGAAAAGAACTTTTAACAATGTATTATAATAAAAAATGGAGATTTAGTCAATAGTCTTCGACAATATTGATAATAATTGAAGTTGCATATTTGCTTTATTTTTATCTAATTTTAAGTATTATTGACGTATTTTATATTTTTGATATAATGTAAAAGTAGTCGAAAATAGTCGACAAAATATGGAGTTAAGACAACTTCTATCAGAATTTAATTTAAACAAAAAGGAGGTCGAGGTGTACCTCGCCTGTTTGAGTTTGGGCGTAACAAACGTAACCAAGCTTGCCAACAAAGCTCAGATAAAGAGAACAACCACCTATGATATTTTGAAAAGTTTGCTGGAGCGTGGTCTGGTTGGCTCTACTCGTAAAGGAAACAAAAACCTTTACTATGCCGAAGATCCAGAAAAACTAAATATCTTACTGGAAGAAAAAAAGAACAGATTAATGAGCGCAATGCCAGCTCTAAAGGAATTATTCAATCACTCTGAAGCTAGACCAAAAGTAAAATATTACGAAGGACTTGAAGGATTGAAAAATGTTTATCGGGATACACTGACTTGCCAGTCAACTCTGGTTGCTTTTGTTACTGAAAATATTCTTAAGCACTTGGGGAAAGACTTTGCTGATGAGTATAAACAAAAGAGAACGAAACAAAAGATTTTTGTTAGAGTGATTGGTCCAGACACATCAGAAATTCGTGAATACAAGAAATCTGATTCACAAGACTTGAAAAAAACTCTTCTTGTTCCTCAAAAAGAGTTTCCGTTCTCAATCGAAATGAATATTTATGAAAAGAAAGTTGCCTATATGTCGTTCAAAGAAGAAATGGGCGTGATTATTGAGAGTTCCGAGATTGCCAAGAATATGAAATTGTTGTTTGAGCTTGCTTGGAAGGGTGCAAAAGTAAAATAAATAATATAAAATATACATCACAAAATAATATGAAAATTTTCAAAACAATTGATCAAAACAAGACGTTAGAGAGAGTGGTTTTACTCTTAATTTTACCATTAGTATTTTTGGGAGTGTTTGGCCTGGCTCAGGCAACTGAAGCTGCAACAGTTTACACTAATAGTGAAACTGGTGATGACGCGACTGGCGATGGTTCAGTTGGTAGTCCTTTCCAGACTTTCCACAAAGCTTACACAGAAGCCTCTGCTTCAGACACTTTGAACCTAACAGGAACATTTGACTGGACAGATGCTGATGAGACAGGTGATGCAAGTACGGACGGCTATACTTTGGACAAGGACATCACGATTCAGGGACAGGGAGCAGATCAGACTATTGTTCGAGCTGATGACACAGAGAATACTGCTGGTCGTCGTGTTTTTACCATCGACGCTTCCGTTACGGTTGTTATAGATGGGATAGCTATTCAGTATGGCTATACGAGTGGATCATCAAACTATGGTGGTGGTATACGAAATGATGGGACTTTAACTATAACCAATTGTGAGTTTTCATATAATAAGGCCGCTAGTTCAACTGGTGGTGGGTTGTATAATTCAGGTACGGCCACAGTAGAAAATTCTACTTTCAATAACAATACAGCATATTATGGTGGTGGTGGTGTTTGTACTAGTGCTGACACAGCAAATTTAATTCTTACGAATTCCACTATTTATAGCAACACAGTAACGGCCGGTGGTGGAGCCTTTTATGGTGGTGGTGTTTATATTTCAAATGGCGATGCTACCTTGACCAATAACACTATTGTTTATAATTACGCCCGGCTTGGTGGTGGTGTTTTGATGTACAACACTGGAGAAGACGTATATTTCAAAAATAACATTATTGCTAGCAATGATTCCTATTATGGAAGCACAAAGGACTTTAAGGTTTATGGAGGAACAGTTAATGATAATGGCTACAATATCGTTGGGCCATCAGAAAGTTTTGACTGGGGGCAAACAACAGGCGGATGGGAAGACGATGATGGTGATGGAACTTTTGAACTTTACAGCATTGGTACAACGGGAACTATAAATTTAGATTCTGAGGGGGCGGCAATAAATGATAACCCAAATGGGATACTTACCTATGGTTTGTCATCTGGCAGTATCGCAATTGATGCAGGTTCAACAGATGCTAATAATGGAGTAAGTATTTCAAGCTCAGATCAGAGAACTGCAACTAGAAATGGAAGTACTGACATTGGAGCTTTTGAATACAATGGAGGACTTTCAATAAGTGAACCAACAGTTCAGTCTTCAGAAATTACTTTTACGGACAATCAATACAATCAGTTGATATTTAGTTGGACTAATGGTAATGGGTCACGTCGAGTTGTATTTATGAAGCAGGCAAATACTGACGGAACAACTCCTACTGACACTACTACTTATACAGCAAGTTCTGTTTTTGGCAGTGGTACTCAGATTGGTACATCAGGTTGGTACGCTGTATATAATGGAATCAATAATTCAGTAACAGTAACTGGTTTGGTAGCTTCAACAACATATTATGTTAAAGTTTTTGAGTATAATGGTATCACTGAGGGCTACGAAGATTATTTAACAGACACTTCGAGCAATAATCCCAACTCTGAGACTACTTATACACCAATTACTCGATATGCAGATAGCAACGCTGTTGATGACAGCGGCGACGGGACATCCGGTAATCCCTATAAGTATTTTCACAGCCTGTATTCAAACGCTCAACCAGGAGACACGTTAGATCTTACAGGAACTTTTGATTGGAGTGACGACAATGAGACCGGGGATGTTCAATACCATGGTTATGTCATTGATATGGATTTAACCATACAAGGACAGGGAGCAAATTCAACTATAGTTCAAGCTGACGACGAAGAAGCTACTGCGAGCAGGAGAGTTTTTACTGTAGATTCTTCTACTGCTGCTGTAATTAAAGATTTAACTATTCAGAACGGATATACAACAAGTTCATCATATAGTGGTGGGGGAATTAGAAATGAAGGAACACTTCAACTGATAGACTCTTCAATTCACAATAACAGAGCAAGCGGTGGAACAGGTGGAGGTTTTTACAACATAGGAGACGCTGAAGTTTTACGTTGCTCATTTTACGACAATACAGCATATTATGGTGGTGGTGGTGTTTGTACTAGTGCTGACACAGCAGATTTAATTCTTACGAATTCCACTATTTATAGCAACACAGTAACGGCCGGTGGTGGAGCCTTTTATGGTGGTGGTGTATATATTTCAAATGGCGATGCCACCTTGACCAATAACACTATTGTTTATAATTACGCCCGACTTGGTGGTGGTGTTTTGATGTATAACACTGGAGAGGATGCATATTTCAAAAACAACATTATTGCTAGCAATGATTCCTATTATGGAAGCACAAAGGACTTTAAGGTTTATGGAGGAACAGTTAATGATAATGGTTACAATATCGTTGGGCCATCAGAAAGTTTTGACTGGGGGCAAACAACAGGCGGATGGGAAGACGATGATGGCGATGGGACGTTTGAGTTGTTTAGTATAGGCACTACTGGGACTTTAAATTTTGATGCGGATGCAGCCATTAATGATAGTCCAACTGGAACTCTAACATATGGTGTAACTGCCGGTAGTATTGCGATCGACGCTGGGTCAACTGATGAACATAATGGTGTTAGCATTCCTACTGCAGACCAAAGAACCGCTTCTAGAAACGGAAACACAGACATTGGTGCGTTTGAGTACAACGGATCACTTGTTATCAATGAACCAACGACTCAGGCATCAGAAGTAACCTTTACCGAGAATCAGTATAATCAATTAACGTTTAGTTGGTCGAATGGAAACGGGTCGAAGCGAGCAGTGTTTATGAAACAGGCTTCTACTGGTACGGCCAGTCCAGAACACAACACAACATATACGGCTAGTTCAGTATTTGGCAGTGGTACTCAGATTGGCACATCCGGTTGGTATACAGTTTATAATGGTGCGGGATCAGAGGTTACTGTTACTGCACTTACTGCTGCAACGGACTATATTATTCAGGTTTTTGAATACAATGGTGTAGCCCTGGGTGCAGAGGACTACTTATTAGACACAAGTACAAATAATCCAAACACAGTAGCAACATACACACCACAGACTATTTACTGTAACTCCTCATCTGGGGATGATACTACTGGTGACGGGTCAATTGAGACACCATACAATACCTTTCACAAAGGTTACACAGAAGCTAGTCCTGGAGACACAATCAATTTGACAGGTACATTTGACTGGACTGACGCAGGTGAATCAGGTGATGCCTCAACCTCTGGTTATACAATTGACAAGACAGTTACTATTACTGGTCAGGGAAGGGATGAAACATTTATTCAGGCAGATGCTACTCCAGATACAGCCAGTTCTAGAGTTTTTACTACTTCTGGTGAAATCATACTTACCTTTAACGACTTAACAATTAGATATGGTGATACAGCTTCACTTTATAACGGTGGAGGGTGCATTTATCAGGCTGCTAATGCCACAATGAACTTAAACTCAGTCAATATAGACAACTGTATTGCATATGATGGTAGTGGTGGTGGTATTTATCAATACTCTGATACAGTTCTGAATATTGATAAATCAGAAATTAGCAATAATAGGGCTGGCGATGGAGATGGTGGTGGTATCCATAGTTATAATGCCATAAGTCTAACAATGACAAACTCATCAGTTTATAGTAATTATGCAACGGGTGGGTTGTCCGGTGGTGGTTTAGAGTTAAGCGGTACAAACTCGTCAGTTTTTACTATTACAAATTCAACAATTTATGATAATGAGATTACTTCTGGTACTTGGAATGCAGGTGGTGGTATTCATCTGTATGATGGTATTGCATACGTAACCAACTGTACTATCACCGAAAATATTTCTCCTGGCACAGGTGGGGGTGTTTACGTTTATACATCAAGCTCTTCGGATAATCCTACCTTGTATTTGAAGAATTCAATTGTTGCTGAAAATGTACCTGGGGATACTAGTAGTAATAAAGATGTATATTTCTCTGGGAGTTACGGGAGCATTGTTGATAATGGATATAACGTAATTGGAAAATACTATAACAATGGGAGTTCTATGGGAGCTGGTAACTGGACAGATACTAATCTGGATGGGACCTATATTTGGAACAACGATGGTGGTATTACGGGAACTCTTGGGATTGCTGAAAACCCAGCCCTAAATGATAGCTTTTATGGAACTTTAACTTATGCTCTAGAGGCGGGCAGCATTGGTATTGATGAGGGTTCGAATGTCGCCAATGGAGTTGTTTCAATTCCTGGATTGGACCAGCGGGGAGGGGGTAGAGTTTCTACCTACGATGTTGGTGCTTTTGAGTATGGTGCAAACCTTGATGCTACAGCTCCAATTGTAAATTCACTTAGCCCAATTAATTCTGCCATTGAGGTAGCGACAAATTCAAACATAATAATTACCTTTAGTGAAACCGTTGACGCTGAAACAGGGTATATTTACTTATATAAATCTGAAGGAGATCAATTGGTTGAATCTTTTGATGTAACTTCAGATATTTCAGGTTCTGGAACTGATACAATCACAATTAATCCTTCATCAGACCTTGAAGAACAAACTGTATATTATATTCAAATTGACGATACAGCTTTTGACGACACTGCTGATAATAGTTTCGCTGGAATAAATGATGAAGTTACATGGACATTTACAACAGCAGACGAAACCAATCCAACAGTTCAATCACTTGCTCCAAATATGATTTTGAACGTAGCCACAAATTCAAACCTGACTATTACATTTAGTGAAACTGTTGACGCTGAGTCAGGTTATATAACAATTTATGACTCAAATAACATTGAGTTCGAAGCATTTGATGTAACTTCTGACATTTCAGGTTCAGGTACAGACACTATTACAATTAATCCTGCAAGTAGTTTTGAAGAACAAACATCATATTACGTATTAATACAAACAACGGCCTTCGATGACGGTGAAAGTAATAATTTTGCCGGTATTGAAAATAAAAACACTTGGAGTTTTCGTACTGCTGACGAAACAAGTCCAACAGTGTCTGTATTATCTCCAGTTAATAGTGGCGCGGAGGTTTCTATAAACTCAAACTTGGCAATCATATTTACTGAAGAAGTTAGTGTTGGTTTCGGAAATATCTATTTGTACAATGGTGACAATGAACTTTTTGAAACATTCAATGTTATAAGTGATATTACTGGAGCAAACACAGATACAATCATAATTGATCCTTCGTCAAATCTTGAGGAACAAACTGTCTATTATGTTCAAATGGACGATACAGCCTTTGATGATCTAAGTGGTAACAGTTTTGCTGGAATATTAAATGATTCAACTTGGGTCTTTACAACAGCTGATGAAACAACTCCTACAGTTCAGACATTGTCTCCTACTGCTTTTATCTCTGGTGTCGCCACAAATTCTGATTTGACAATTACTTTCAGTGAAGCGGTGGACGCTGAGTCAGGGTATTTCGCAATTTATGATTCTGATGATGTCGAATTTGAGTCTTTTGATGTAACTTCAGATATTTCTGGTTCAGGAACCAGTACGATCACGATTAATCCAACCAGTGACTTCGCAGAACAAACTACATATTATGTATTAATTCAAACAACGGCCTTTGATGACAGTGAAGGTAACAGTTTTGCTGGCATTGGGAATGAAAATACATGGCAATTTAGTACAGCTGATGAAACAAGTCCAACAATATCAGGAGTTTCTCCTGAAAGTGATATAACCGGAGTTGCAGTTGCCGACAATCTTGTGATTACATTTAGTGAGGCAGTTGTTGTTGGATCAGGCAATGTATATTTGTATAATGGTAATGACGAAATTGTTGAAATCTTTGATGTAACAAGTGACGTTGCCGGATCAAGTACAGACACAATTACAATTAACCCAACAGATGACTTGGCTGGTGGTACTGTTCACTACCTTTTGATCGATACTACAGCTTTTGATGATGTGAACGGAAACAGTTTTGCTGGAGTTTTGAGCAGTTCAACATGGACTTTTACTACCGTAAGTACGGGCAGAATATTACCTCCAACCATATATATTCCAAATGTTGGGACAGTTGTGGCCACGGACATACAAACAGAGACAGAGAATAACTCCAGCGAGGAAGTACAGTTAGAGGTAGATGATGACACAACGGATGAACCAACTGAAGACGCTATCGATACGACAGAAGACAATACGGTTGTTGTCGACTCTGATAGTACAACGGATGTTCAATCAGAAACCAGCACAGAGACTTCAAGTACGACCGACAATGCAGTGACTGAAAAAACAAAGCTAGTTAAATTGCCAGAGTCAGATACGGTTTACAAAGTTAATGACGATGGAACTCGTAGCGTATTTATGAGTGAAGATCATTTCTTTTCATATTATGAAGATTTTGGAGGAATTGAAGAGGTTTCAGCTACTACGATGGCTAGTTATACACCAGCAAAACCAGTAACATACAATGTGGGGACATTGATCAAGATAACAACGGTTCCAAAGGTATACTTAGTCACCGAAGAGGGTAAGATTCAGTGGATTACCACAGAAGAACTATTCTTGAGCAAAGGTTTGGACTTCAAAAAAGTAAAAGACGTTGATGATGCCCTATTTCCATTGTACGAAGTTGGTGAGGATATAGTTGAATAGAAAAATTGTATTATAAAAGAGCGCTGGCTTATGAGTCAGTGCTCTTTGTTTTTATTTGCTCGCATGAACAGGGATCTTGTGTTGATCTCTGCGATGACACTCCATGCAGATGTAGTAAATCCTCCATCGCCCTTGTTCAGAAATTCTTGCTATGTCGTGCAGGGTGTTCTTCTGGCAATCCTCACACCAGTCAGTTGCCTGTAAGTGTCCCATTATTGCAGTTCTCCTTGTTTTAGGAAGCACTCCAAGTCAAGTATACTCCACAGCAAGAAAAACTCAAAGTTTGTCTTTTTAGTAAAGTTTGCTATTATATAGATACAATTTAATTTATCAAGAGTGCGGTTAGAGATTTGGCTCGTTGACCCGCCGGCAACCCTTTGCAAAAAAGAAGGTGCTTCCTCCAACCCCTTGTGGGGAAGATAACACTAGTCAATCTTTCTCATTTGGGAAAGATTTTTTAATAACCAAAAAATTATGTTCAACAATCAATTTTACACAGTAGAAAGTGTTACGTCTGGTCACCCGGACAAGGTTTGTGACCAAATTTCTGATGCAATATTGGATGAATGTTTACGTCAGGATAAAAATAGCCGAGTGGCCGTTGAAACTTTTGGATCTCACGGTTTATTAGTGATTGGTGGAGAAATAACCACCCAAGCTGAGTTTTCTCCAGTCAAAATTGCCAGGCAAGTTTACAAGGAGATCGGTTATACAGATGAACTAGAAGTCATCACTCGACTAGAAAAGCAATCACCAGACATTGCTCAAGGTGTTGATCCAGGAGGGGCGGGTGACCAGGGGATTATGTATGGTTATGCCACTAGTGAATGTGAGGACTATTTGCCTTTTGGTATCGGGTTAGTACACAATCTAACGCAAGGTTTAGAAAACTTACGTAAACAAGGCTGCACTTGGTTAAAACCTGACGGCAAAGCTCAAGTTACAGTAAAGGACAGTGAAATTAAAACCGTATTAATTAGCACCCAGCATAGTTCAAACATTTCTCAATCGGAAATCAAACAAAAATTGATTCAAGAATTAATTGCCAAGGTCGTACCAGGCTGGGATCAAGTGGAGGTTTTGATTAATCCAACTGGCCTTTTTGTGCAGGGTGGTTTTGCAGCTGATGCTGGATTAACGGGAAGAAAAATAATGGTAGATACTTATGGCGGTCTAATTCCGCATGGCGGCGGAGCTTTCTCTGGCAAAGACTTAACTAAAGTTGACCGATCGGCTGCTTACATGGCTCGTTACGCCGCAAAAAACTTGGTTGCCAATCATTATGGAGAAAAAGTCTTTGTTTCAGTTGCCTATGCGATTGGTCAAAGTGAGCCAGTCATGTTGAAGGCTATTAATGAAAAGCAAGAAGACATATCAGAAATTTTGAAAAAGAATTTTGATTTTCAACCACAAGCTATTATCGAATTTCTAAAGTTGAAACAACCAATTTATCAAGAAACTGCCAGCTATGGGCACTTGGGAAGAAAGCAGTTTCCTTGGGAACACCTTTGCGTTTTTTAAAGAAATTACATGAATTGATCCATAAGAAGTTGAAAACTGTAAAAATAGTTCTAGATAGGACTATTTTTATGTTTTACGTAAATATACACTAAACATTGACAAATATACAATAATGTGATACTATCAATGGTTCATTCACATAACCTAGGAGGTAGATCAATGAACGTTTTTATCACGTCAGATCTTCACCTCCACGCCAATGAGCAGGGAGGTGACCAGGCTACTCGTCAAGTGGCGAAGGAGGCCTGCACTCGGGCAACTGAAAACGATGTCCTTCTTCTTCTCGGCGACTATGGCAACAGTATACAAACCATAACGGAATGCTTGGGTTTGTTTGCTGAATTTCCCGGACGCAAGTTGGCTGTGGTAGGTAACCACGATCTATGGAAAATCGGACAAGCAACCACTGAGAGGTATCAGCAGCTTCAAGCTCTGTTTACTTCTCTCGGGTTCATCCCGCTTGATCGCGAGTCAACTGTCATCAATGGAATCGGCTTTGTCGGTTCAATTGGTTGGTATGACTACTCGTTCCAGGATCTGAAGGGGGTTCCTTCGTTCGCCTACGAAGCAAAGCGACTGCCCAGAACGGGGCAAGTTTGCTGGGGTGATGCTCTCAGGACCAACTGGGGGATGGGCGATGCAGCTGTAGTTGAGCAGCAGTTCACTTATCTGCACGAGCAGATCCAATCAGTATCTGCAGCAAAACGAATCATTGTGGGGATGCATCACGTTCCGACCAAGAAGCTTCTGTTTCACCCCAGGATTCTTGTACCCACCGACTGGCGATTTATGAATGCGTTTCTCGGAAGCGAGAGGTTTGGACAGTTGTTCTCTCTTTACGCGTCCAGGATCAGCCAAGTGTTCTGTGGGCATATCCACATGCACAAACGAGTGATTGACAGAGGTGTTCAATACACCAGCCTGGGTGGTGATTACAATCGCAAAAACCTTTACATCTTTGATCCAGAGACTCACAAGTCGAAAAGGATTATTGTAAAGTAAACAAAGTAGGGTCAAGCGGCAAGTCGTTTGACTCTATTTTTTTTGCTGCAATTTTGTGCTAAAATTATACTATGAGTAATCAAAAACAATTACAGAAAGCCTGGCAAGACTTTAGTAAAAAAATAAGCAATCTAAAAGCAAAACAATTTTTGGTTTTCAAGAAAGTATTCAAACATTCTAGTGATAAACAAGCTTCAAATATTAGAGACATAATTAACAAAATGTAATATGCCAATGCCAGTCCCAGCACCAGACTCTGGTCAAGAAAACAAGCAAGAAAAAGCTCCTACTCCAGAAAAAAGAGAAGAAACGTTGACACCAGAAAAGGTGGTTGACAAGGGAAAGGAGGCCGTTCAGGTGATCACAGATGGTGGAAAGGTTAAATTACTCCAAATTGTTAAAGATAAAGATATTGATCCCGATGATGAGGTTGTTCAGTTAGCCGAAGAAGATTTAATAGAAATTGAAAACGAGGCTGGGGTCGCCCTTGGGGAGTTAGAAGAGGGAGTAATGAAGATTAGTGATGATGATTTAGAAGAAGTTTTGGGTGATGAAAAAGAATTATTAAAAAAGAATAGAAAACAGACCAAAGAATTGCCTCCGCCAATACCAGTATCATCCGAGGCTGCCAGTAAAAAAAGTACCCAAGAAATGGTAGCAAGTAGTTCTACGGCTGAAGACGGAGTTACTCCTGAGCAAAAACAAAACCAAGAAAGGCTCAGTTCCTTGAGAGCAAGCGCACGCTTGTCAATTGATGAGTTAAAACAGGTGCTAGGTAAAGGTGAATCTCCTGAGACTGGTACTTCAGAAGAAGAAAGAGCTGAACAGGTGAAGCAATCCCTTGTCAATACAATGGGTAGCTTTCATGATCTTTTTGGTCAGGTAGATGTTTTATCACCAGAGAGTGAAGAAATTTTAAAAGAAATGAACGACAACATGTCTGCAGTTCTTGATGAAAAGAAAAAGTCTTCCAAAATTGTTAGCGAAGCATTTAGCGACGTGTTTCATGATTTTAGTGAATTTATTGATGAAGCATTTGTAATGAGATACATAGAATTTCAAAAAAAACATGGGCAAACAATAATGCTTGAGGATGCAGCTCAATATATTTATGGGCGTACCCCTGAAGAGATTGAGAATATAAAAACTAAAAATAGAAAAGCCGTAGTGGAAAGAATCAAAGAAATGAAGGACCAGTTGACCGTTACATTGGATGACGTTGAGGGTTTGCACGCCTTAAACAATAAGGGGATAGTTCCAACACAGTTTTCCAAGGTTCGTAGCAATCCAGACGAATGTGTTACATTTGGCTCAAGATTTGGAATTTTACCACAGGACGTTGAGCCAGCTATGCAATCGGTTGTTGACGGAATGAATCATGTGTTTGATGCTAGGGCAGCTGGACAAATGAGTCGTGTCTCTTATGAGCTTGCTGCTGCAAAAGTTCATAATGATATTTTGGATATTCATCCTTTTATGGATCGAAACGGTAGTACATCACTGCTTGTTCTTGAAATGATGATGACTCGTGATGGAGTAAAGCCGTCTGTAAAAAGAGAAAAAGATTACTACAAACATTTGAGAAAAACATTGAGAAACAATCCTGCCGCCGTAGCAGTTGTTGGATATGAGCAGTACATGATCAAGAATGAACCAGGGCATTTTCAATCAGAAGATTTCACCCCATCTGAGGATCTGGAGCAAACTTATGAGTTGATGATGCAGCTAATGACGAATCGCAAAAAACAAAGAGACCAATACAAGCAAGAGGGAAAAGAAAGAAAAAAACTTAGAAAAAGCTGGAAAAGAAAGAAAAATATAAAAAGTGTCTTGAGCAAAGCAGGAATCGAAACAACAAGTGATGAAGTTTACGAGGGTGGTATAAAACCAGACGGTATTGAATAAAAAAAAAGAGGATCTGGACAGATCCTCTTTTTTATTTTTCAGATTTGTTTACTATTCTTCACAGGCAAGCTTCGCATCAATACATGTTCCATTACGACAAACTTCTTCTGTATCACACAACATTGCAGGATGACAACCATATTTGTCTGGAGCATTTTTTGCATCAACACAGAAGTTGTCTCTGCACACTTCATAATCTTCGCATGCTCTATCCAGTTCACAGTTGAATTCATCTTTTGCTTCCGCTTCGTCAACACATAGTCCCTCACGGCAAACCTCACCATCATCACATTCCATAGTTGGGTGACAACCAAAGCGATTCTTTGATTTCTTCGTTGTTTCTTGGCAAATCCCCAGTATGCAGCTATTTCCTTCTTCACAAGAGTTCAATTCTACAGGTTCAGGTTTTGCAGTTTTTTCATCAATTGACCTTTGAAGTTCTTCTTTTGTTAATGATAGCTTTTCTTCAATGATATTTTTATTTTCTTGTTCCTTTTTCAATTCAGATTCAAGTATTTTTACTTTTGATTGGGTCAGTGATGTTTCCTTGCTGATAGTTTTTAGGTGATCCCAAAAGATCAGACCAAAAGCCATAATTGCTATTAAAATTACCAAAGAAAAGGCTATTAGGACTCTAGTATTGTGATCTGTTTTTTTTGACATATAGGTCTTTAATTCGTATTCATTATAACAGATTAAGCAGCAAAACAGTAGTTTTATAAAATTTGATCAATTTTATAGCAGATTAACATCGTTTTATTGTAAAATTAAATTAAATTTGCTATTGACAAAATCGTTAAAATGCGCTAATTTATATAGTTGTACCTTTCATAAACAATGTAGGGAGGAAACTACATGCTTTTCAAAAGTGGAGTTGCAAATGGGTAGACGAGCGATTCTTTATCTGACTCCTCCAGAGCAGATGATTGTCGGGGCGTTGATTGAAGGACTTCAGGACGTTGAGATCAGTACTGATCTCGTCGTCAAGCGAGTCGGCCTGAGAAATGGTCGACTGGAAGATCTCATCAATTCCTTGCGTCTTCTGGATCTAGGAGTCGAGACACCTGAAGAGTTCTTTTCGTCAACTGTCGAAAAACTCTGCCAGGCCAACATCTTCAATCAGGTCGCTCCGCGGCCTGATACTGCGGTTGTTGGAGTTCTTCAGTACCGGTTTGATCAGGGCGGCGATGTTCTGATCATTCCGATCGAAGAGCGTATTACCAAGGAAGTGACTCTGACAGCCATGGCGCTGATCGAGTCCACTCGGCTATTCACAAGCAACGCTGAGGTTTTGAACGATTACCTCCGCAACACGCTGAAGATTCCAAAGAGTCTTCTGGATCAGTGGCGGATGCGTTTCACAACTATCTGGAAGCTCTTTCTACGTGTTCCCGAGGGGGAAAACAACGTGTGGTTGAGGGCTGCCGGCAATTTCGAGCCATTCGATTTCGTCAACAACCAAGAGGTGGAGGACATGACCCCAACCCCAGAAGTGACTGAGGTCACCAGCGAATTGCTGATCGAAAAACTCCAGGCAGTTCGTGAACTGCGTCAGGAGCAGATCTCTCAGCAGAGTGATGAACTGGTGGTAGCTGAGACTGACATGGCAGGTGCCCAGGCAGATCTCACAGAAGCCATCCAAGCCGGTGATGTGGTGGATCCCACCGCTTACAACGAAGCCCGCAGTCGCGTGGCCGAGATCAAGACTGCGATGCAGTCGAATGAACTCGTGATGGCATACGACGCGGTGTTGGCTGACCTAGCCAATGTCGGAGACGTGCCAGTCACCGAACCCGAAGAGGGTGGTGCGGCTGCTAGCGGCAACGATGACTCTGGCGCTGGTGATGAAGGCGACGACGATGCTGGTGAGCCATCTGGCTACAACCTCAGCGAAGTCGTTCAGAGTGAAAACTTCGCTGCGGCGTCGAACGCTCTGAAGGTCGCTATCATTGGTCACCTGCAGTATGGAGACCAAGCCTGGTCGGCCATTCAGATGGCCGAGGTATTCAGTCTCCGACTTCCGGAGATCGATGCCAAGAAGGTTTCCTCTGCGGTCAATGCGGCCAAGGACAAGTTCCTGGTCACTACTCGTCCGCCCACGGACGAGGAGCGCAAGGCCTTGCATCTCAGTCGCCAGGTACGCTACATGTACATGGTGACCAAGAAGGGTCGCGCTGAGATCCGCAAGGTTCTCAAGTAAAACACATGCAGGAGATTCTACATTGAATCTCCTGTTTTTTATAAACAAAAAAGAAGCTTTTATTAAGCTTCTTTTTGTTAACACTACTTAAGTGACAGGAAACATCAACTGTTGTTAGCTATCCGAGGATAGTTAAACGACCGGTTTTGATAGAGCACACGTAGTCTCTATCGTTATATCTCCCTAGAAAGGAGTTGTTTCCATCCACAGCTTCCGCTACGGATGCCTTGTTACGACTTCGCCCCTATTATCGATCCTACCTTCTGCCGTCCTACAACGACATTCGGGCATTACCGACTCTCTTGACGTGACGGGCGGTGTGTACAAGACTCGAGAACGTATTCACCGTGGCGTTCTGATCCACGGTTACTAGCGATTCCAACTTCATGAGGTCGAGTTGCAGACCTCAATCCGAACTGGGACCAATTTTGATGGGATTAGCTTCATCTTGCGACTTCGCAACCCTTTGTATTGGCCATTGTATCATGTGTGTAGCCCAAGGCGTAAGAGCCATGCTGATTTGACGTCGTCCCCACCTTCCTCCCCGTTATCCGAGGCAGTTTCCTAATAAAGTACAAATTAGGATAGGGGTTGCGCTCGTTTCCGGACTTAACCGTACACCTCACGGCACGAGCTGACGACAACCATGCAGCACCTGTATAGCACCCTCGAAGGAGCCCTAGTTTCCTAGGGTTTGCAGCTATATGTCAAGCCTTGGTAAGGTTCTTCGCTTATCGTCGAATTAAACCACATGATCCACCGCTTGTGCGAGTCCCCGTCAATTCCTTTGAGTTTTAAGCTTGCGCTCGTACTCCCCAGGCGGTGCACTTAACGGGTTACCTTTTTTCGACGACACTGAAAGGGTCGATACTTCCAATGTCTAGTGCACAGCGTTTACGGCGTGGACTACGCGGGTATCTAATCCGCTTCGCTCCCCACGCTTTCGTGTATGAGTGTCAGGACTGTCCTAGTAAGTTGCCTTCGCATTTGGTGTTCCTGCCGATATTAACGGATTTGACCCCTACACCGGCAATTCCACTTACCTCTTCCAGCCTCAAGTTTAACAGTATCAGTGGCAGTTCTTCGGTTGAGCCGAAGGATTTGACCACTGACTTAATAAACCACCTCCACACGCTTTACGCCCAATAAATCCGGGTAACGCTCGGGGCACTCGTATTACCGCTGCTGCTGGCACGAGTTTAGCAGCCCCTTATTCTTCAGGTACCGTCATTTGTTCGTCCCTGATAAAAGATCTTTACACCCCGAGGGGCGTCTTCGATCACGCGGCGTCGCTCCATCACACTTTCGTGCATTGTGGAAGATTCTTGACTGCAGCCTCCCGTAGGAGTCTGGGCAGTGTCTCAGTCCCAGTGAGGCGGGTCGTGCTCTCACACCCGCTATTCGTCGGAGCCTTGGTAAGCTTTTACCTTACCAACAAGCTGATGAAACATAGGCTCCTCCCAAAGCACCGGAGCTTTACTGATCAACCTTGAAGTCAACCAGCATATCGGGTATTAGCCCGGATTTCTCCAAGTTATTCCCGTCTTTGGGGTAGATTACCAATGTGTTACTCACCCGTTTGCCACTACAACTACATCCGAAGAAATAGTTATCGTTCGACTTGCATGCCTTAGACACGCCGCCAGCGTTCACCCTGAGCCAGGATCAAACTCTCAATAAAAATCCGATTTAAAGGCATCTGTGATTAAAATCGACAGACCTTCGGACCATGCCTAAATAATTCATTGAAGAGTTTCCTATCACTTAATTAGTGTTAACTTCTTCTGGGTTCTCGCGTAAATTTGTGAATATGTTCTTTTGAAATTTGAAAGGACCTCACGTGCTCACAAGTATAAATGATTTTTATAAACGTGTCAAATGTTTTGGCTTAAATAACTGTGAATTACTGGTTTTTAGTATAGGACTAGCGAAAAGTGTTTAATTTTACAATAAAAGCGGCCAAGAAAGACTTGACCGCCTGTGTTTTATTTGTGCGCCTCGACTTGAGCGCTGGACCACTTGGCAATGAACTCCAGAACACTGGTGAGCATCGCGTGTTCCATTGGCAGATCTTCTCCACCTCGGATGAAGGTTTTGGAAACCGTGCCTTCGTTTTCTTTGAGCGTGATGTCCCCATTCATTTCCAGGACCAGCTTGCTGGTATCGTCTGGGTCATCGATATCGATCACGATATCAAAGTCATCCCGAGCCAGCTCACGAACCGCAGCCAGAATCTCCAGCAGTCGAGCCTGGTTTTGCCAGGCTTCGATCATTGCTTCGAGCTTTTTCAGCTCACGTTCCAGCCCCTCAATTTGTTCGCGTAGAGCCTGTTTCTCGGGCTCGTGCTTGGCGGCTTCTTCGTTCTGCCACAGCTCTTTGAGCTGTTGCTTGATAGCTGGTACGAGTTGATTTGCTCTCTCGAATTGGTCCCTGGTTGTCATTTGACCACCTCCTTGGTTGTTGTTAGCGGACATTTGATATTACCCGATTAGTCTTTTTTTGTCAATACAAAAAGAGTCCATCTTCAGGGGGACTCTTTTTGTATGTAGTAAAGGTTATACGCTATTAGACTTTTCTTGTCGCCATTCATTGATATTTTTGTGATGTCCTGACAAAAGTATTGGTGGAACTTTCAAGTTCTTTTTATCAAACTTGCCAGTCTTCTTGTTTTTCTTTTTGTATGAAAATACTTCAGGCCTTGTATATTGAGGATACTCCATAAATCCGGGAGTAGAGTGGGATTCTTCATCAAGAGATTCATGTTTTCCCAGAACACCTGGAATCAATCTCGTCACAGAGTCCATAATAATTGCAGCTCCTAGTTCACCACCAGTCAAAACATAATCACCTACACGGATTTCTTCATCAATAAATTTAGTGATTCTTTCATCATGGCCTTCGTATCTTGGACAAACAAAAATCACTTGATCCAACTTTGAGTATTGCTTAGCCTTTTGTTGTGTCCATGGTTTTCCTTTTGCAGAGAGAAGTACAACCTTTGTTTTCTGTTTGCCCTTTTTACTTATTTTTTTTAGCGCCTTATAAATAGGCTCAACTAGCATTACTTGGCCAGGTCCTCCTCCATAAGGTTTATCGTCTACAGATCCATGTTTATCAACCGCCCAATCACGTAGGTTGTGGGGTTTGTATGTGATCAGCTTTTTTTCTTGAGCAATACGGATCATTCCTTTGTCTACATAGGAGTCAAGAATCTCTGGAAAAATTGTAATTAGGTCAAATTGCATATTTTGAAAATTATTTATATCCCTATTATAGCATTGATTGACTGCTAGCAAATTAATATGTATTATATAGTATCCCCTCGGTTAGGAGGCTATAATGAATGCCAGGGACAAAGAGTTGCTTTGGCGTTTTCTCGTCAGAAAGCTCAACATACAAGATAGAGGTTCGTGGGCCATGATTGTTGATTGGCTCAGAGAGATACATCGAGGTCAGCAGGAATACTTTTTGCAAGAGTTTCCAGGTTCAGGTAGAGAGTTTCGATTGCTTCGGCAGTTGATCCTCGGTGACGCATATCTGGAAAGAATGATCTCAGATGCCAATGCACTCGTACAGCGATCAGCCATGGTCGTTGGAGCTCAAAACGCAGAGACTGCTCACAATCAAGCTATGATTACCAAGATCATAACAATTGTGACTGTCCTGAGGCTTCGTTTGAAAAGCAGGCCCAGATAAAACAAGTGACTGTCCCTCGGATGGTCACATTTTTTTTCGTAAAGAAAAACCACAATCTAATTGTGGTTTTCTTTTATAGCAAATTGTAAAGATTTAGATTTTTAAATCATCTACAACGTCAGTATTAACTTCTTCAACTCTTTCAGGTCTGTTATTACCTCTTGTTGAACCTTCTGGTTCGTTGATCTTTAGGTTAACACGTGCGTTGCTTTTAGCTCCGACAATCTTCAATAGAGTTCGGATTGCTTTAGCTGTTTGTCCTTGTTTTCCGATGACATAACCCATGTCTTCTGAGTGAATGTCAAGAGTTAATAGAACACCTCTTTCATCAATCTCACGTTTGACTTTAACGTCATCTGCGTGGGCAACAATTGCTTTTACAATTGTCTCTAAGAAAATCTGATCAGCTTCCATAGTGTTTTTGAATTTACTACTTATTAGTCTCCGCGACATTTTAGATAGAATAAGTTGCCTTATTTTGATCTAAAATCTCTGCGATTATTATACAAAGCAAGATAATATTTGTCAATCTATTTATCTTCTTTTTTTTCTTCTTCTTTGGCTGGTTTTTCTTCCGGTTTAGCTTCTGCCTTTTCTTCTTTCTTGGCTTCTGCTGGAGCTTCTTTTGGAGCCTCTACTTTCTTTTCTTCTACTGGAGCTTCTTCTTTTGGAGCCTCTTTCTCATCAGCTTTCTTTTCTGCAGCTTCAGCTTTTTCAGTTTTGGCTTTCTCGTTCAACTTTTCTTGTCTTTTCTTGCTGATTCTTGAAACACCAATTTTTTTGTCTTTGATAATTCCTTGGCTAACTAGCACATTGTGCAAAGTCTTTGAAGGTTGTGCACCTTGTTCAATCCAATAGTTAATTCTATCAGCTTTGATAGCTAACTCTTTTGATCTAGGGTTATAATTTCCTAGATTTTCTAGAAATTTTCCCCAAGGATCCTTTTGTTTGTCGATTACAATAATTCGAAAACTTGGTTGGTTCTTCTTTCCAGTTCTTGATAGTCTGATTGATAACATAAAATAAATATCTTTTACCATTTTCAATGGATCAATTGATAATTCATCCTTTTGAAAATAGGTAAGTAGTTTAGTCTTAATTTATTGATTTTGAGCACATGACGATGATTAGATGATAGCGGAAGAAGAAAGAAAAGTCAAGGCAATAGTGGAAAAAACGTTTGTCATCTTTCTATAAATGTGTTAATATTTCCCCACGGTCATTGAAATTCGGAAAAAGCTAGGCATTGACAAACATTTAAAAAAGTGTTATAGTGCTATAGTTTCCTATAAAAATTAATCATCTATTTAACCTTGTCGAGTCTTTAGCTAAATTTAGACATCAAACGTCCATGTTTACTAAAATTAGACAAGAATGTATTTGTATATACTAATATGAATTTAACTTTTCTTCAGGAAGGTGAGGGTTCGCCAGATAAACTGAAAGTGGGGATTGTTCTTGTCTTGATCGCATTTGTGGTCAATATGACTCTCCCCCAAACAGTAAAAGCGGAATATATCATCTTGTCAGATAGTGATAAACTCGTAGAAGTTGTTCTAAAGAGTACTAAGTCAGTTGATATCTTAACTGAAAAATTCAAAGAATATGATAAAAAACAAACTGAGCTTAAAACTAAAAAGCCACTTAGAGTCTCAACTGTTATTGCTACAGCTTACTCTAGTACGGTGGACCAGACCGATTCTACTCCCTGTATCACGGCTGATGGGTTTAATGTATGTAAGCATGCCCAGGAAGATGTCATCGCTGCTAACTTTCTACCTTTCAATACGAAAGTAAGGATTCCTGAACTGTATGGAGACAAAATTTTCACTGTACACGACAGAATGAATCGACGTTACAGCAATAGAATCGATCTTTGGAAACTCTCTCGTAATGATGCAATTACGTTTGGAAAAAGATTGGTCAAAATCGAAGTTGTTGAATACTCAAGATAATTCCAAAAAGTTCTGCCTTTAGCGCAGAACTTTTTGTTTTATTTGATCTTTACTTCAGTAAATATATTTGATATCATATCAATACTTGTTTGATGGCCTGGTCGCCAAGTGGTAAGGCAAGAGTCTGCAAAACTTTCACCGCGGGTTCGATTCCCGCCCAGGCCTCCATTAATACTCCCAATAGGGAGTGTTTTTTATTACGAGGAAGAAAGTGACGAAGTGATTTACGAAAGAAGGGAATCGAACCAGGGATGGTAAGGGAAGTATTCCCTTACATTAATAAATCATCACTCGCATTTCGGAACCCCAGCACTTTTTGAACACTTTTTGATAACAAAAATTGTTTTCCCCCGCCCTGTGGGGGCACAAGCCTTTGTTTAATGTCTTGACAAAGTTGATTGTTTATACTAATCTTATATGTTTACAATGGAGGTGCACAATGAACGACCGAGCTGCTCGCAACATCTTTGTGGTCATATCCACATTCATGTTGCTCTTTGCCGCCACTCTGAACTCTGACGTAAACCTGATCACATTCTTTTCCGCACTGGCCTTGCTGTTTTCACTGTTCTCAGTGATCTATCCTTTCTTCTTTGTGCGGCGCCATTTCGATCGATTCGAAAAGTGGAATCAGGTAAAACTCATGCTGACGGCCGTTGTTTCTGGCGTCTGTCATTACGGCTGGCATATGCTGGTCAATTAGACATAGACCCTATTCTCAAATAGGGTCTTTTTTATTTTTTCTCCAGAATAGTATAAGATGTTATAATTAGGTCAGAAAGAAAAATTACCAAAAATTATGGCAAAAAAGAAAAAATTCATGATAGTAGATGGCAATGCGATTTTACATAGAGCGTGGCATGCAATACCTCCAATGACTACTCAGTCAGGGCTAGTTGTAAATGCTGCCTATGGTTTTATTAGTACACTTTTCAAAGCTATCAAAGAATACAAACCGCAGTATATTGCGGTAACGTTTGATCGTAAGGAGAAAACTTTTCGCCATATAGAATTCAAGGAATACAAGGCGACCAGAACCAAACAGCCTGATGAGCTTTATGATCAAATACCCGTTGTCAAAGAAGTTTTGGAAAGCCTAAATCTAAATATTTATGATAAGGCTGGATTTGAAGCTGACGACTTGATTGGTACTTTGTGTGAAAAGAAACAGGTCAATCGCGATGATGTTCTTTCCGTTATCGTTACTGGTGATATGGACGCATTACAATTGGTTGATGAGAATACGGAAGTTTTCACTCTCCGAAAAGGAATGAGCGACACAGTTATTTACGACACCAAGGCTGTTCAGGAAAAATATAATGGACTTAGACCTGATCAGTTGATTGATTACAAAGGTTTACGTGGAGATCCATCCGACAATATTCCAGGTGTTCCAGGTGTTGGTGAGAAAACTGCCATTGGTCTGATCAATGAATTTGGATCAATGGAAAACCTTTATAAAAAAGTGGAAGCCAAGCAATATGAACATGTAAAAGTGACTGAGCGCATCTACAATCTATTAAAGGATAACAAGGAACAGGCAGAACAAAGTAAAATGCTCGCCACAATTGTTCGTGATGTTGAGTTGGATTTTAATCTAGACGACTGCGAAGTTGTTCCGTATGACAAGGACAAGGTTTTTGAGGTTTTTCAAGAGTATGAATTCAAAACTTTGTTAAATAGATTGCCTGATTTTGGTCAAGAGGAAATCACAGAAGAAGAGCAAGAGAAAAAAGATCAATCAACTATTAAACACAATTACAAACACGTAGTTTCTCAAGATGATTTTGATAAGTTCTTGGCAGAATTGAAAAAACAAAAAATATTTACATTTGATACCGAGACTGACGGTCTTAATGTTTTCAAATGTAAGCTTCTAGGTATCAGTTTTTGTTGGCAAGGCGGCCAAGCTTACTATGTTGAGACCAAAGAGGCTTATTTGAAAGAATTGAAACCAGTTTTGGAAGATCAGAATATCAAAAAAGTTGCTCACAATATGAAATTCGACGTAAAGGTTTTGAAAGCTCAAGGAATTGAGGTGGAGAATTTATATTTTGACACCATGATTGCTTCATATCTATTAAATCCAGGTTCACGAGCTCACAAGCTTGATGATTTAGTGTTTCGCGAGTTGGGATATCAGATGACCAAGATTACTGATTTGATCGGCAAGAAGGGCAAGGGGCAAATCACATTAGACTTGGTAGATAATAGCAAGGTTGCAGATTATTCATGCGAAGATGCAGATTACACTTGGCGATTGGTTGAAATTCTAGAAGAACGCTTGAAGAAAGATGAGCTATGGAAACTGTTCCAAGAAATTGAAATGCCTCTAGTCGAGGTTTTGGTTGAAATGGAGATGAACGGTATCAAACTGGATACAGATCATCTGAAAGAGTTAGCAACCAAGGTTCAGAAGAAAATAAACAGCTTAACGAAGAAGATTCATGACTTGGCCGGTGAAGAGTTCAATATTAGCTCACCCAAGCAACTCAAAGTTGTTTTATTTGAAAAATTACAAATTAGCACGGAGGGGATTGGCAAAACCAAGACCGGAATTTCGACTGCTGCTGCTGAACTAGAAAAAATGAGAGATACACATGAGATTATTCCGCTTATTGAAGATTATCGTGAGTTAACCAAGTTGCAATCAACATATATTGAAGCTTTACCAAGATTAGTTGAAGAAAAGACAGGTAGAATTCACACAGAGTTCAATCAAACGATCACTGCTACTGGACGTTTATCTTCATCCAACCCAAACTTACAAAATATTCCTATTCGAACTGAGTTGGGTAGAGAAATAAGAGCTTCATTTATTTCAGACCGAGGTAACAAAATTATTGCAGCTGATTATTCTCAAGTTGAGTTGAGAGTTATTGCCTGTTTGTCGAAGGACAAGAATATGATAGAGGTCTTTGCCAAAGGTGATGACATCCACAAGGTTACAGCAGCCAAGATTTATAATGTTCCAGTAGAAGAAGTAACCAAGGAGATGCGTTATGGCGCCAAAGAAGTTAACTTTGGTGTTTTGTACGGCATGGGTGCCTGGGGACTAGCGTCTCGCAAAAAGATTTCACGTCATGAAGCCAAAGAGTTCATTGATAATTATTTTAAATCCTTCAGTAGTGTGAAGAGTTATTTAGATAGAATGAAAGACGTAGCTCGTGAGCAGGGTTACGTGGAAACTTTGTTTGGCCGCCGCCGATATTTGCCAGAAATTCATTCAGGTGTGCAACAAGTTCGCGCTTCAGCTGAGAGAATGGCCGTAAATCATCCAATTCAAGGGACCGCCGCTGACTTGATGAAGATTGCGATGATTGAGGTTTTCAAAGAACTAAAAAAGAAAAAATATAAGTCTAGATTACTGTTGCAAGTCCATGATGAAATTGTTTTGGAAGTGCCTGATGATGAGATTGATAAAGTTGGAGAGATTATTGATGAGAAAATGGAAAGGGTTCATAGTCTGTGTGTGCCGATCAAGGTTGATACTGAAGTGGGGAACAATTGGCAAGACATGAAAGTTATAGATTCATAGGTCAAATAGTTAATTGAGAGAGGCAATAAACATACTTTTTCATTGCGAGGTAGTGTAACGACGAAGCAATCTGTTGAGATGGGATTAGCTTGCTGCGTTTCACTCGCAATGCCACATCGTGAGATGCTTCGTCATGTATTTATAATGATAATAAAAAACGACTTACTGTGATGACAGTAAGTCGTTTGTTTTTCTAGCGAGTCGGCGGACGGAAGTCCGGATCGCGGATGCCCATTTGCGTCGAAGCGGTAAAGCTCTGGGTCGCACGTTGGACACCAGCCTTGGTTCCTTCCACCGTCTGAGCATGGAACTCATCAGTAGGAAAGCCCATCAGTCGGGCCAGGTTCTGCCCATCGATACCGATACCAAAGCTAAAAAGCTCCCAGCCAGCTTTCAGGGCCATGTTCGCAGCTTTCTGCACCTTGCCTTGGTACTCATAGGCGACATTGTTGCCACCATCACTGAATACGCCCACGTAGACATTGAGATTGTCTTTGGCTCCGTGGGCCTCAATGGCCTCCAGGAAGAAGCGCATGACCTTGTATACGGACTTGTACAGCAGCGTAGAGCGACCGTCAGCACAGTAACCAGTCAAGTGCTCAACATCGAGCACGTTGGTGGGCGGAAGAAGTACACGATATTTGTCGCCAAAGGCCCAGACCGTGATGAACTTCTCCCTCGGGTCACCGGGGATCTGCATCCCATCGATGTGCTCGTTGATAGAGTCTTGCGGCGTTGTCCCATGACCGTGCATGGAGCCTGACTCATCAATGAACATGATGTGGAGATCCGCTCCCTGAGATTCCAGCATTGGCAGTACCTGGTCCATGGGGACCAGCGCCTTGGTTGAATCAGGATTCTTTCCCATGATGCCCTCCTTGAGGTGTGATTGATTATGCTGGCCTTGATCCTCGCCAACAACTTAGATTACAAACAATATGCGAGATTGTCAAGTCAAAGTTCAAATTGAAAAATATCCTATTCGTGCTAAGATAAGTCTATATGGCAGAGCAAAACACACAACTTTTTCTTTGGCACGGTAATAATGATTATGAGATTCACCAAAGCATGCTTTTTTGGGTTGAACAGTTCTCCAAAAAGTACACAGGTCTGAACGTTTTTAGTTTTGATTTGAATAATACAGGTGCCAAAGACAAATTTACAAATGATTTGAAAAACGCGCTGCAGGTCAACTCATTGTTTGGTATGAACAAGCTGGTTATTTTTAGAAACTTCCTCGCCACCAATGCAAAACTGACGGCTGAAGTAAAAGAGTTATTGGTGAGTTCTATCAAGCAAGTGTCAGAAGGATTTTTTGTAGTTTTTTATCAAACAGAAAAGCCGGATAGTCGAGGAGTAGTTTATAAGCAGATAAAAGCACTTGAGAAAAAAAAGATAGCTGAGGTCAAAGAGTATAAATTGCCACGTGAACAAGACCTTGTTAAATGGATTTTGAAAAAAGGCAAGAAATACAAAGCCAACTTGGCTCCAGAGGCCGTTAGCTTGTTGGCTGCAATGATTGGTAATGATCTGTGGCAACTTGATAGAGAGATTCACAAACTTGCCAATTACAAAAAGGATGAAAAAATAACAGTTGAAGACATTAACTTGATGGTCAAGGGTAAATATAATGATGATATTTTTCAGCTGATGGATGCCATTAGCGCCAAGAACAAGGCAAAGATCCTCAAACTGTATGAAGACCAAATAAATACGGGTGCTTCTGAGATGTATATTCTTTCAATGTTGATTAGACAGTTCAGAATATTCTGGCAAATCAAAGAGTTGCACGAACAAGGAATTCCCACTCCAGAAATGATGGCCAAGGAATTAAAGATGCATCCTTATGTTATAAAGAAGAGCTTGAGGTACGTTCGAAGCTTTTCAATCGCACAGATAAAAAACATTTATCAGAAACTTCTTAATATAGAAATACAAATCAAGACAAGTAACCGAAATTTTGATTTGATGTTTGATCTTTTGGTTGCTGAGTTGTAAATTAAGATATATGAAACTTCGTTCACCTACTTTTGTAACCAAAAGTAGGCAAAAGTTTTGGGGCTCCATAATTCGTTGTGGTGCTTTTTTCGTTGCTTTTTCTATTATTGACTCAGTATTCCGCCCCAAACCCCACGATGCTGATTATTAATCAGTGCAGTAAACAAAGCATTACTCGGGGTCTGGGGTCGAGATTGCCATTGAATGTCCCATGAACATAAATCATTGCTCGCAATTTGAGACCCCAGTGGTTTTTGGATACTTTTTGCCACCAAAAAGTAGCTAGCCCCGCTCTGCGGGGTTATAATCTAAAAACCATCCGGTTAGGATGATTTTTTTATTGGAGTAGCTTTGTTATTCAATTTTCTCGAGAAGTTGAACTGTTTTTTTAAGTGTTTGAAACAGGGAAGTCCTTTAATGGGGTTTACAACAAACGATCGTTCAAAACATCTAGGATGAGGTACTTGCAGTGTTTGGCTTTTGTATACAAGGTCATCAATAAAGATTACATCAATATCAATATTCCTGGGACCCTTATTAATTAGTCTCTGTCGCCCCATTTCATCTTCAATAGCCAGACAGGTACTCAATATTTCTTCAGGTTCACTTATTGGCGTTTCAAATTCTAGCACTTGATTAAAGAAGTCTGGTTGGGATGTATAGTCAACTGCTGTTGATTCATATATGTTACTCGCTGCAATCAAGGAAAATTTTTTCTCTAACAAAACTTTTGCCTGTTCTAGGTTAGCAAGTTTGTTCCCTTGGTTTGTTCCAGTGGCAATTATGAGAGACATATTTAAACTGAAAAATAGCAGTCTTCTGCTATTTTTCTATTATTAAGCTTTTTTTGTTGATGCATTTAGCTTTTTCATCAAGCGAGATTTCCGTCTAGCTGCAGTGTTCTTTTTGATAACACCTTTTTGAGTGGCTTTATCAATTTTCTTGATTGTATCTTTAACTAGCTTTTCTGATTCTCCCTTTTTAGCTTCAATAGATTGGCGAGATTTTTTCAACATTGTTTTGATTGTTTCTCTAACAACCTTGTTCTTCTCACCTTTTTTAATGCTTTTTCGTAAAGCTTTTTTTGCTTGTCTTGTCTGTGGCATATTGGCTAATAAGTTTTGAGTAATTAAACAATAAATTATTTAGTTTTCAGTGGCAAAACTGAGACTATCAGCATGATACAATTATTACTTGCAAATGTCAATAGCATTGACTAATTTTAGTAGTTATGTTAGATTATTACGTTGTTTCATGGCATTTCAGGGAGTTAATCATGCCTGTAGTTACAATTCATGGGTTCCAATACTTTGGGCCCTTTCAGAAGGGAAAGAAAGATCAGCGGCGAGCACTCGCTGATTTTATCAAGGCCATTGCTCAGCAGGTTGCGAGTATCAAAGAGCTTGGCATCACTGAGAATGAGGTAACGGTCATCATTGCGGACTCAATCAACGAGGTCCCGGATGTGATCTGCTTCATTGATGGCCTTTTCGAAAAGCCGGAGAGAACTGGAGAAGTACTCGAGCAACTGGCCTCTGCCGTCGGAAGTTACATGTATGGTTACTTCCTTCATCGGAAGTTGGTTGAGGTCTTCGTTCGAAGCTTTAATCCAATACAAGGATTTTTCACAAAAGGTAAAGGGGGAGTAGATGGCGCATAAACACAGAGACATGCAAATCAAGGTTTGCCAATGTCGCAAACTGATTGTCGTTACCATCGGCCAACATGAGTCGACGTTTCCACTTATCACTGAAGGTGATGATCGCTGGGCCGATTTCTGCCGTATGATGGTGGCACTGGGTATTGAAGAGATTCCGGTTCCAACACAGGCACAGATTGAGGCAAGCGAGGCTGACATCGAAGCACAAGGCAAGCTGAATCCTCGTCCACCCACAGGGTGTGCGCATGGTGGCGGCTGTCACTAGTACAAACAAAAAGAACAGTACTGCACTAGTCCTGTTCTTTTTATTTAGAACAATTAATTTCTATGAGGTCCGTCAATCTTTGTTGGTTCAAAGCTATTGCCCGTTCCTGTGATTTTCAAAACATCCTTGTCAACTTTCTTGAGTTCATTGTCTCCCATATTCCAGGCATTAACTACGGTTCCGAGATGAGAACCAACTTTTCTGTGGTAGTCTTCGTACGCAGATAAATGTTTTTGCAACTTTTCTACATTACTTCTGATCTCTTTTGCTGATTCTTCAATCTGTAGAGCTCGAAGTCCTTGCAAAACCGTTTGTAAGTAAGCCGCAAATGTTGTTGGTGAGACAATGATTACCTTTTTTTCATTAAAAGCATAGTCAATCAAACTTCGAGTGTTCACTTTTACCGCACCGACTTCATTTACCAGCAAATCATAGTAAATCCCTTCGGCTGGAATAAACATGAAAGCGAATTCAAGTGTGTTTTCTTCTGGTCGAATATATTTTGAAGTTTCGTCAATTCGTTTCTTCAAATCATTCTTAAATTCTTTTTCCAAAACTGCTTTTCGTTCTTTGTTGTCTTCATTAATTATTCTTTGATAGTTTGTCAATGAAAATTTTGCATCGATAGGTAGAATTTTGTCTTTGATTTTGACTACTGCATCAACAGCTTCTCCATTTTTGAATCTATATTGCATTTGGAATGCTTGTGGCGGAAGAATGTTTGTCAAAATTAATTCAAGGTTTGATTCACCAAGCGCTCCACGAGTTTTGGAATTGGTCAAAACCTTTTCTAGGTTTTGTAACTGTTCAGTAAAGCCAATAACTTGTTTATTTGTTTCATCCAGTTTAGTTAATCTTTCAGTTACATTCCTGATTACTTTTGAGCTTTCAGAAAACTGACCCTGCATGGTCTTTTGAATTTCACTTTGTTGTGAAGAAAGAGACTGCCGGATTTCCTTTAACTGCTCCTGCATCATGATCATTGATTGGTCATCCTTTTTTTCTTCAACAGGTTCTTTTTTTATTATCAAAAAATAGCCAATAATACCAAAACCGATAATTATTACGCTTAGTTGGAGTACTTCCATATTTTTTAATGTTAGTATTTATCTGAACATATTTTAACACAGTGTGACAATTATAAAAACCCCGAATGTTCAGGGTTTTTCTTTGTTTAGTCGATGTGCATCGATCCCACAATGTTGTGACATTCAGGGCAGATGATTACGTCGGTGTGGTTCGTTCCACTCAGGCAGCTAGACCAGAAGAGTATTTCGCCTGCTTTACCATACTTGCAGCGTTCGCAGTGGAAATAATCTGGTGTCATTGACTTTAGGGTGAACTCATCACCTTCGCTTCTTGCATCATAGTGTTGGAGCGTGGAGGCTCCTGTCAGCAAGAATGTTGAAGTGGCATTTTCCCAGAGTAACTGTCCATCCTTACGCAAGTAAGACTTGAGCAAGTATGCACGTTCGCAGCAGTTGGGACACACACCAATGGCTAGCAATGGATCGTCCAATGTGTAGACGAACCAAAATTTGCGGCTTAGTAGGATAGTTGTGCAATCCTTTGGCAACCAGTAGTTGTAACCACAACCACAGGAGTGGAATCTAGGGTCTTCTTTCAGTGTTAACTGTTTTTTCCCCAGTGCTTGAACTGCTCCTGCTAAGGTTGGATCAACAATTGGAGTTTGACTGAAGTCAAACTCTAGAGTCCTGTACAATGCATGTACTTTTCCACTTTTGAACTGTAATTTTGCCCCCATTTTAGCCTCTAGGTTGTTATTCTGTATATTTAGCTTATTTTATTATAGGACATCAGTCAACCCCGCGTTGTAGGTTGACTTTTTTGTAGAATTATGCTATAATTCCATGTTCTTTAATTGATAACCCTTAGGAGGGAAAGCATGAAACAGTTCGCATTTCTGGGGCTTCTGGTTGCTCTTTTTCTCGGCTTCATGACCACTCCGGTTCTGGCTGAGGAAATGGCAACGCAGGCCGAGGTGGACCAGCTTCTCCATGACGTACGATCCAAGTACGACTGGGACAAGCCAGCCTACCCGTACCTTCTCGTGGAGGACGTTCTCCGCAAGGTCAACTACGTCAACATCAACAGACACCTGCAGCGTTGGCAGTCGTTGTCCGGCACCGTTCGCGCTCAGGTCCTCAGCGTTTTTCAAGACGCTGGCCTGGATAGGTTCATGTTTCTGATGTTCGCAGAGAGCGGCTGCAAGCCCGATCAGGTGAGCTGGGCAGGAGCCATTGGCCTCTTCCAGATCATGCCTCGTACAGCCAAAGCAATTTGCGACATCGAAGAGAGTGATCTCTACGATCCAGTGCAAAACGCCAAGTGCGCTGTGCAGGTTCTGGAGCGCTACGGTATTCACGACAACTGGAAATGGGCTCTGGCACAATACCAGGGGATCATTCGGTCGTGTCCGTCTCGCGGCTATACGCAGTGCTTGCATCGCAAGTTCAAGGCCGGCAACCAAAAGGTCAAAGGACCGCTCTACTACCAGGCTACGTTCCTCGTGTACATGGAGATCGGCAAGCGATTCATTCACGACTGGACCGTCAAGCCTTCCCGGGTTGCCAAGAAATAAACCCACAACCAAATTAGGTCAGTACTCTCATGTGCTGACCTTTTTGTTTTTGTCACACTAATTTGTTACAATAATAATAATCTACTATTTTTAACCTAGATTATATGTCAGAAGATACAAACTTTGATTTCAAAAAACATACAGACGGTTGGCGTCTTTTATTGGCCACCGATATGGTTGCTTTTACTTTTATAGAAAAAAAGCTGCATGTTCTACTGATAAAAAGAAGATTTGATCCAGGCGTTGGTAAATGGGCGATCCCTGGTGGTTTTGTTCATGAAGATGAAAGCCTTGATGAAGGAGCTATACGTGAATTGAAGGAAGAGACTGGGATGAATAAACCCGGCTATATAGAACAGTTGTATACTTTTGGTGAAGTTGATCGTGATCCACGTGCTAGAGTTATTTCTGTTGCTTATTTAATTTTATTAAATGAATCACACAAGTTGAAACTTCGGGCAGCGACAGACGCTAGGGAAGTAAAGTGGTTTCCTGTAAAGCAGTTACCAGAACTTTCATTTGGGGAATCACACAGTGAGATAATTGAATACGCAAGACAGCGATTGAAATGGAAACTAGAATATACCAATGTTGCTTTTGGTCTTTTGCCAAAAGAGTTTACTTTGACTCAGATGCAGCAACTGTACGAGTCCGTATATAATGAAAAGATAGACAAGCGAAACTTTAGGAAGAAAGTATTGGCCCTTGATATGGTGGAGCCAATTGACAAGGTAACCCAGGACCTAGGTAGACCAGCTCAGCTATACAAGGCTGCGACCAAAAAATTAGTGATGTACAATCGGGTAGTTTGATAAGATTTTTATAAAAAAAGAGGCCCAATTATAAGGTCTCTTTTTTGTTTTGTTTTTGTGTAAATTTAGATGGTTTTTGAGGTTGTTAACACAAGGGCTTGACAAAGTGTAAAAAGTACACTATAATACAAATATAGATAAAACATCTATACAAGTTTTCAGCAGTATGATAAGGTTTTCTGTTCATTCCAATAGGCCAAAACCAACCAATCCTTTCAGGAGGTCCATCATGAAGAGGGCACGAATTAGCGTAGACAGGATCAACACTTTCCGTGAAGGCTGGCAGCTGCCAGTCACTGGAGCAGACGCTTCGATCGAACCCAACAACAAGTCGGTTCGTGAGGGTGACTACGAGCTCCGGGTTATGTCCGGAGAAAAGCATCCACACGACCACGACTCTTTCTGCACCGTCCACGGCGTAGAGCCACTCACTGTCGTTGACGGTGAGATCAAGTGGCCCCCGCACGGCCGGGACAAGACTCCGGAGTCTGAGTGGGCTCCTGGCGTAGATATCGGCCTCTACGACGTGGTGGTCATCAAGGGACACCGCTACGGCGAGCATCCGTATTCCGCCTTTGGCGCGTTTGTCCAGAACGGTGAAGTGATCACCGAAGAGTCTCTGGACGATCGTCTCAAGAGTGAGGAAATCACTCACGTGGACGTGGATGGCTGGGCTGGCGACTTCTGCTCTGGAGATACTGCGCTTGACTCGGCGAAGCTGGGGTACAAGACTCGCTTCCTGGCGGCTTTCTCTCCGTGTATCGCGGAAGAGTCCTGGCTCGAGATGAAGGCCAAGCTCGAAGCCGCTGGCGTCGAGATCGTCGAAGAGGCCATCTAGGTCCAAACCTGGGAATCACTTCTCACAGTGATTCCCATTTAATAGAGTTCATAACTAGTTGTGAATTGTATTAACTACTTATATGCCAATAAAAAAAATCGCAATTTATGGAGGCAGTTTCAATCCTCCAGGTAAACATCACATCAAAGCCGTTAAACTTTTGGCTAGAAAATTTGATCGTGTGATTGTAGTTCCTTGCGGAGGGCGTGGTGACAAAAACTCAAGTCAGTTGATTAGTAATGAAGATAGAGCTGAACTTATTAGACTGGCTTTTGAAAGTATTTCTGGTGTTGCAGTAGACTTTTCCGATATCTACAAAAGTGAATTCACTAGAACTTATGATTTGGACAAAAAATATCAAGCCATGTTTTTTCTTGATGACATTTATCACGTGGTTGGTGGAGATCTTGTGACAAATGGTGCAAGTGATCAGTCAGAAATTCAAACAAGTTGGTACAAAGGCAAACAGCTTTGGGAAAAGTTAAACTTTATTGTTCTTGCTCGCAAGGGCTATGAATTTAATCAATTTGACCTACCTCCAAAAGCTCACAAGTTTAGAACAAACTTTCCAGGGTCAAGTACTGAGATCAGAAAGAATCTTTATAACAATGAAAGCATCAAGCGACTTGTTAGTAAACAGGTTGCACAATATATTTTTGATAATAAGTTGTATTTCAATAATCAACCCAACCGGGAGGTTTTATGTACAAGCTAACTCAAACCCAACTTTTCACAGTGGCAGATCGTGCTGCAGAAGCACTGTTCCGTTATTGTGAAAAATTCGGCATTCACTATGTGGTTACCGGCTCATCTGGTGGTCTCGATAGTGCAGTGACGTTGGGGTTAGCCCAGATCGCCTGTAAAAAAGCAAAGGACGCAGGGTTTCAGTTAACTTCGGTTGGACTGATCTTGCCTTGTGAATCCAATCCTGACGCTGAACGACTTGGTCGTGAGGCCATTCAGAAGTTTGGAGCAGAGGAACTCAAAATTGATCTGACTTCTGTTTTTCAGCAGATCGACAGCATGCACCTTTTGGGCAACAACTTGCAGATCAAACAGCTGCTCAAGCGGACAGGCGGAGAAGCCGCAATCGCAGAGTGGGACTGGTCTGACAAGATCGCAAAGGGAAACATCAAGGCTCGTTTGCGCATGATGCTTGGAACCTATCACGTTGCTCGGATGATCAAGGGTATCGTTCTTAGCACTGACAACCTGTCAGAGTTTTGGATGGCCTTTTGGACTATCTGTGGTGACGTTGGTGATTACGGAATGATCCAGCAGCTCTTGAAGGGGTTGGAGCTTTCCGAGTTGGCAATATACCTGGGTGTTCCTGAAGAGATCGTTGCTGCCAAGCCTGATGATGGGCTTGCCATTGCGGGCGGTGACGAAGATCAGCTTGGGGCTGCCTATCCAGTCATTGATCAGATTATGATCAAGCTTGTTCAGTCAGGCTTTGATCCTGATGGTGAAATGGATCAACTGGACAGTCTGCCACAGATTTCCGGCTTTGATCAGGACCTGGTTCACGGGTTGGCTCGCAGAGCATTGATCGGCTCCTACAAACGAAAAGGAACGGTCATTCTCAGTCGGACATACTTGGGACTACCCGAGGTCGATGAGCTCAACTTGTAAAAAAAAAACAAGAGCTGTTCGTAGATACGAGTGGCTCTTTTATTTTATGAAAAGAAAAGAGACTAAGTTCAGAGGAACTTAGTCTCTTTGTTGTTTCTCTAGGCTGCAATACCCAGTTCGTACTGAGTATGCTCGATCTCCTTCTTTGGGCCATGGTGCTTGCCCGGGTTGTCGGACAGCTTGACCACGTTGACGAAGTCTTCGTCACCCTGGTGTTCGAACTTGACCCGACTCAGCTTGATCACGATGCGCAGGGCTTCGTGACCACAGTCATTCGTCAGGAAGGTTCCAATACCAAAGGAGATCTTGATCCGACCACGGAAGTGATCAGCCAGTCTTTTGGCCAGATTTGCATCCAGACCATCGCTGAAGATGATCAGCTTACTCTTGGGTTCGATACCGAGCCCCTCGTAGTGCTTGATCATCTTTTCCCCAAACTCGAAGGGGTCGCCACTGTCGTGACGAACACCGTCGAAGAGACGAGCCAGTCGAGGTCCGAAGACCTTGAGGAATGCGTCGGTGGTAAAGGTATCGGTGAGAGCTGTTCCCAGCCTGCCTCCGTAGACCTTGCTCCACGCATCCAGTGCTTCCCAGTTGGCCGAACGAGTTCCGTATAGGGCCTGGTGGGCCATGAACCACTCGTGGGCATGGGTGCCAATGGCTTTGATGCCATGCTTCAGAGCCAAGTGAACATTGCTGGTTCCAACGAAGTTGGGGCAACATTCCTTCATGACCGTGACGATAGCGTCGTGAACCATGAAGTTGAACCGACGACGAGTACCGAAGTCAGCGTACGGAGCATCGGCCTCGACTAGGGTGTTCATCTTCTGTTCCAGGTTGTTCCAGAAGATGTCTTCCTTGGGCTCCCTGCCATACAACAGGTTGTTGATCTCCGACACCATGGCGAGAAGCGGAACTTCCCACAGAATGGTTCGGTACCAGGGGCCCTTGATCTTGATCGAGAGCTTACCCCTGGACTGTTTGATGGTGACTTCATTCGGATTGAACTGATAGCCACGCAGGAAGTCCAGATAGGATCGTTTGAAGAACCCCATCTTGCGCATTCCTTCGATACCCCACTCGGGAGTAATGAAGTTGGCCATTAGATCTACCTGCTTACGCAGAACCTCAGCCATTCTCGGGTGGTATTTGTTCTGACCCCTGTCCGTGAAGTCATACTCCACATCCAGGTTGTCATACTTGGCAACCGCTGCCTGCTGCATGAAGAACTTGTAAATGTCGTCATCCAGGATTCCCCGAATCACACACATTTCACCTGCCAGAATCTGGCGACGTTCTTCTTCCGTCCAGGTGATGCGAAGCGCTTTTCGCAACCTCGAAATATCGATCATGGGTTCCTCCTTTTACATTTTGATATCGTTAATGTCTTGTCCATCAAGCCAGGGAAATCTCAGTACCAGCGTCTTGCGCATGTACGTATCATCTCGTCTGAACCCCAGTCGAGCAATTTTGCCAGTCTTGCGAATGACAACCTTGTTGACCCGAGTAAAGGTATGACTGTCAGCGCACACAACGTGCTGGCGCTTGTCATCCTCAATCATCTCAATGGTAATTTCACAATCACCAGGGATCATCTGAGGCTTGAAGTTTTCTGTTGGCCAATTTGGGCAGACTGGGGTGAGTCCAAGTGATTCATCCTTGTGATTCATGATTGGACCACCAGCTGCTTTGTTGTAGGCCGTGCTACCACCAGCGGTACAAACGATCAGTCCGTCTCCGCTGTAAAAGATCTCCCGACCACTGCTGGTCCTGCCAAGGACGTTGTGTCCATTGATGAACAAGCGATGCTTGGCGGACTGGAAGTTCTTTTTGTTGGCCGCATTTGTGAACACGTCGTTGAAAGCTAGAACTTTCTTGATGGTTCCATTCTGCAGATGAACCTCTGCCTCGAGAAGAGGGAAGTCGATCCATTCGGCCGTGACAATGGCTTCAGCCAGGTTTCCCAAAACGACCTGCTCATTGAGCAGAAAGCCTCGGGAACCAAAGTTGATTCCAAACATCGGAACACCAAGGTTGTAATAACGCTTGGCCATTCGAGTCATCGCACCGTCACCACCGAGTACCAGTAGGTAGTCAGCCTTGTTTGGTCGAACTACTTTGAATTGCGAGCGAATCAGCTCCTCAGCCTGGTCCATTGCTGCCAGTTTTTTTCGGTAGCTTTCGCTGTAGTTGTCACGTTTCCGTGGCTTCTCCCGGAGGATGGCCACTCTGATGGTTGTTGAGTTCATTGCCGCCTCCATAGATTTCAAGGAACTTATAAGTGTATTGTATACACTATTATTCCTTTTGTCAATACTTTGCAAAAAGAACTACTAATTTTAGGCGAAATAACACTATTTGTCAAGTCGGATATTGACCTTCATTTTTTACCATGCTACTCTATAGAAGATTTCCAGCTAAACTTAGGTATTAGTTGATGAGCGCTGGAAATGACAAATATTCCGCTGGGGTGGTGGAATTGGTAGACACGCCAGTCTTAGGAACTGGTGGCTTCGGCCGTGGAGGTTCAAGTCCTCTCCCCAGCACCAATAAAAGCATCTGATTTATTCAGATGTTTTTTTATTTTATTGTAATGATAATGAAGAAGCGTGCGGGGTTTGGGGCGGAACATTGAGTCATTGATAGGAGTAGTTATTTTGCGAGAACCACAACGAATTGTGGAGCCCCAAAACTTCCTGCCTGCCGGCAGGCAGGTTGCTTGCCTTTGGTTACAAAAGTAAGTAGTGAAAGCTATATGTCTCAATATTAACCATTGACAAAACCTTCTAAATTTGATATATTTTTCAGTCCTTTTAACAATGCGTTTACCAAGGAGGTTCGCATGCGTCAGCCGTACATTGGAATCACTGGATTCATGACGCGTCAGGAAATCGAGCACATGCTGGCTCAGTTCCCAAGTGACAGCGATCGTCGACTCATGGTCGGCGTGCTCGCCAGTTCCAAGACCATTCGTGGTCTTCCCGTAAACTGGGCTGGGCGTTATCCGGACGTTCGAGAGATCAACCAGATCTTCGTGCGTTCGTTGAAGGCACTCAACCTGATTCACTTTCACCATTCGAACACTCACGGTGACTCACTCGTTAACGAGCTTCTTTTGCTGGCCTCGATTGCTGGACCGAACTTGAACGGTTTCCAGCTCAACGTTCGGTGGCCTGACCCTCTCGTTCTTCGAGAGGTCAAGTTGGTCCATCCTGATCTGAAGTTCGTTCTCCAGATTGGTGGTGGTGCCATGAAGGCGGTTGGTCACGATGTGGTTAAACTGGCCAACCAAGTGGCTGAGTACGATGGATTGGTCGATTACCTGCTACTCGACCCGAGTGGCGGAACTGGTACGCCATTCAACACCGACCTTGCGCTTCAGTACCTTCGTGTTCTATCCTTGCGAGGGTTCGATATCGGACTGGGTGTTGCCGGAGGTCTGGGTCCTGACAACCTCGGTTGTCTTCTCAGTATCGCTCGGGAATTCCCTCAGGTGTCGATCGATGCAGAGGGACGTCTTCGCAGCGGCGAGGATGATCACCTGGATCTGGAGAACGCTTCGACCTACCTGGTCAGAGCTCTTCGGGCCCTTCCCTAGAACATACAAGACCTTCACGTTCTCACGCGTGGAGGTCTTTATTTTTACTCTTGTAAATTTAGTCCAAGCGTGTTAGAATCATTTTTGTGATACTTTTGTCTAAAATTAGAGGTGAAATTCACATTTTACCTGTCCACAAACTTCTCTTGACATAATCTAAAAAACCTTTATAATAGGTATCACTGACTACATTAAAAATTTCCCACACCCAAATATTTCATTTGATTTTTCACAGGGATGGACGAAAATCAAGAGGAGTATTTTTTTGTTGCATTTTGACTACCGATCCTTCTTTAAATAGAAAGTATTTAAGGAGAGACTGATAGTTAAGAAAGTACGTTGAAAATTTAGGCTAAATATTAATGTAATTTCGTCATGTAAGTATGACCTAAATCTTAAGGTCAAAAAAAAGAATACAACATGATAGATGTAAGCGAATAAATACGTAGAAATAAAATAAATGTATGACTATAATATTAGTATTATAGTGGTTATACAGCTCAAGGGCGTATGGTGGATGCCTTGACACTAAAAGACGATGAAGGACGTAGCAATCTGCGATAAGCTTCGGGGAGGTGATAAGCAACCTTTGATCCGGAGATCTCCGAATGGGGGAACCCAACTAGACAAACTCTAGTTATCTCTACCTGAATACATAGGGTAGTTGAGGAAGACCTGGGGAAGTGAAACATCTCAGTACCCAGAGGAATATAAAATAATAATGATTCCCTTAGTAGTGGCGAGCGAAAGGGGAAGAGCCCAAACCTATTAAACCTTGTTGCTTGGTGATTTTTCCGCTTCGGTGGAATTTGAACAGAGCGATTTAAGGTTGTTGGACCACATGTTTAGTAGGTGTAGCGAGGTAATCGCGTTCAAGTCCCAACAGACTTGTGCAGATTAATTAAAGTTTAATTGAACGAGCTGGAAAGCTCGGCCAAAGAAGGTGATAGCCCTGTAGGTGAAAAACTTTAACTGTCTGTGTGGTTATCCTCAAGTAGCACAGTACTCGTGAAATTCTGTGTGAATCTGCCGGGACTATCCGGTAAGGCTAAATACTTTTAGTGATCGATAGTGAACAAGTACCGTGAGGGAAAGGTGAAAAGCACCCCGGTGAGGGGGATGAAATAGTATCTGAAACCATATGCTTACAAAGAGTTCGAGCCCAAGGTCCGTCCTGGGTGAGAGCGTTCCTATTGCAGAATGAGCCAACGAGTTAATGTGTGTTGCGAGTTTAAGTCCGCGTAGGACGAAGGCGCAGTGAAAGCGAGGGTTAATAGCCCGTTTTAGCAGCACATATTAGACCCGAAACCGGGTGATCTTGCCATGACCAGGGTGAAGCTTTACGAAGGTAAAGTGAAGGCCCGAACCCACTCGCCGTGCAACACGAGGGGATGAGTTGTGGTAAGCGGAGAAATTCTAATCGAACCCGGTAATAGCTGGTTTTCTTCGAAACAGTTTTAGGACTGGCCTCTAGTGTTCCTCTTGGGGGTAGAGCACTGGTTGAGGGCGGATGGGAAACCTACCGTCTTCAGACAAACTCCGAATACCAAGAGTCAATAACTAGGGAGTTAGACTATGGGGGCTAAGCTCCATCAGTCGAAAGGGGAACAGCCCAGATCGCCATCTAAGGTCCCTAAATCTATGTTAAGTGTGAAAGGTTGTGAGGTGACTTATACAACTAGGAGGTTGGCTTAGAAGCAGCCATCCTTTAAAGAAAGCGTAATAGCTCACTGGTCAAGTTACCTTGCGCTTAAAATGTAACGGGGCTTAAACATAGTACCGAAGATGCGGGCTTCAATTAACTGCGGTTAGTTGGAGCGGTAGAAGAACATTCTATACGCGCTGAAGTCGTATCCGTGAGGAGCGGTGGAGTGTATAGAAGCGAGAATGTTGGCATGAGTAGCAAAAACCTCGGTGAGAATCCGGGGCACCGTAAACCTAAGGTTTCCTGGGCAATGATTGTCAACCCAGGGTTAGTCGGTCCTAAGGCGAGGTCGAAAGACGTAGTCGATGGACGAGCAGGTTAATATTCCTGCACTACTATTGATTTCCGATGGGAGGACGTGGATAGTGATACCAAGCGAGATTTGGTTATGCTCGCTGATTGTTATTAGGGTGGTCTTTGGTAAATCCGGGACCATAAAGCCTGAACGCCGTCTGGAGGTACAACTACGGTTGTACTAATTTGGTGGATCTGTTTACCAAGAAAATTCTCTAGGGCTAAGTCAGTAGTATCCGTACCGCAAACCGACACAGGTAGGTGAGGAGAGTATCCTCAGGTGTACGAGATAACCATTGTTAAGGAACTCGGCAAAATAGCTGGCCGTAACTTCGGGAGAAGGCCTGCCTCACTTCGGTGGGGCCGCAGCGAAAGACTCCAAGCGACTGTTTACCAAAAACACAGGTCTCTGCTAAGCCGTAAGGCGATGTATAGGGGCTGACGCCTGGCCAGTGTCCGAACGTTAAAGTGAGGGGTGCAAGCTCTGATCTGAAGCGCGGATGAACGCCGGCCGTAACTATAACGGTCCTAAGGTAGCGAAATTCCTTGTCGGGTAAGTTCCGACCTGCACGAATGGCGTAACGATTTGGAGACTGTCTCAACAATGGACTCGGCGAAATTGCAAGGCGAGTAAAGATGCTCGCTACCCGCAGCCGGACGAAAAGACCCCGTGAAGCTTTACTATAGTTTGATATTGGGTTAGGGGCATGCATGTTCAGTAATAGGTGGGAGCCTTCGGGCGCCAGTGAGATACCACCCTTGCATGTCTTTAATTCTAATCCCATCCCGTGATCCGGGAGGGAGACAGTATCTGATGGGTAGTTTAACTGGGGCGGTTGCCTCCCAAAATGTAACGGAGGCGTTTACAAAGGTTGGCTTATACCGGATGGAAACCGGTATGAAAGTGCAAGCGCATAAGCCAGCTTTACTGCAATTCCTACAAGAAGAGCAGTTGCGAAAGCAGAAGCTAGTGATCCGACCGTACGATATAGGACGGCGGAAGCTCAACGGATAAAAGTTACTCCGGGGATAACA
>Ga0233431_1000743_pt1 | contig 65750 bp, 47 predicted proteins | sample SI_118_April2016_FD_179867 | JGI IMG/M metagenome (GOLD analysis project Ga0233431, IMG submission 179867) | Seawater microbial communities from Saanich Inlet, British Columbia, Canada - SI_118_April2016_200_MG | ecosystem: Environmental > Aquatic > Marine > Inlet | place: Canada: British...
TGCTCAAGATACTTTTGAATATGCTAATCGAGCGGCTGTGAGGGAATATCTATCTGATTTTACCTGGGGAACAAGTCTAGGCAATGCAGTCATGTATGATAATGTTTTTGACCGAGAATATGATCTTCAAGATGATTTAGGCTTGAATGGACTAGATGCTGCTTCATTGACCTGGAATCAAGTTAAAACTCAGGGCTTTAACGTTACTAGTACAGTTGAGAACATTGCCACCAACTATGCGATTTCAACTCAAACAGGCTACACAGGACCTGCTAATACTAATGTGGCAGACCTTGCTTTACAGTCAGCTCAAAATTTAGGAGTTCTTGATTACGACTATCAGGAAGCTCAAACAGCTCACTATTTCAAGCAGGGAGCAAGTAATGTGGGGGCTACTATCACAGATTGGGCAGTAACAGCTGGAACTTTCACTAGCTTAGCAATGCAGGCTGCCAATGAGAATGCAACACCCTATGCTGCTTATGCTGCGACCACGGCCGCACCCGATATTGATTATTCCGAAATAGCAGATGAGGCAAAAAGGGCTGGCGATGCTGCCGCTACAGCTGTTAGGCAAAATGCTGCAGAAAGCCTGGTGGAGCAACACAACCAGCAAGTTGAAATTGAAGCTGACAAAATTGATTCAGATCAATACGTTTCTTTTCAGCTAGATGAAGAAATCGTTAGGTCTAGACAAGAATTGAACTGGGAAACGGTTGAAAAAGTAGTTGCTCCTGCAGCTGCAGTGGTAGTGTTGCCAATAGCTGTGGCCAGCGGAGCTGGAATTGGAGTTATAGCCGGAGTTTCCTCAAGCGCATTTTCACTTTATCAAGGAGCTGGCCAAAAAGCACAAGCTTTAGAGCTAGAGCGGGTAGTAATCAGTGAAGATATGGATAATCGAAAAAACGTTGCAGCTCTATCGATGGTGAAGTATTCCCCAGACCCAATTACCTATGAGGAAGCAATGGTAGATGTTGAAGATCAAGTTGAGATGTTGAATAAACAAGGGAATATGATGGTAGCTAGTTCTGCTGTAGCTGCTTTAACTAGCGGAGCAGGAATTGTTAATGGATTCGCTCAGGGTGGGCAGGCAGCCATGGCAGCGGGTCAATCAGCAAACGCAGTTCAACAGTTGGCGATTAATTCTGGTCGGGTTGCCCAGGCAATGAGCACAGCTGGGCGTGTGGGAGGCATTGGTTTAAGTGGATATAACGCCATTAACTCAGGTCAGCAAGCAGTTACTGCTGCAAATACACTCTCAGGTTTAGACGAGGCAGTACTCAATGGAGATTTGACAGAAGCAGAAGCAGATGCGATGAGGGGGAATCTCAAAGGCCAGGTAGCAATGAGTGGACTGAGTTCTTTTGTAGCAGCCTCAGGGGTAGTGGGAAATACATTTGGCTTTATCCGCAATCCCTCTTTGCAAACCCAAGCGATTACAACTAAGACAGACTTAATTCTAGATATCATGAATGTTCCAGCTGGTGTTGCAGTTGATGCTCAGAATGTAAGTCAATCTTGTTTCAATCAAAGTTATCCATCTGGTGATGGTGACTGTAGAGATGCTTGGATAGGCCTAGCTCTAAGCTTGACTCAAGATGTGGCTCAAGTGAGAAACAGCACCAGTTCTTTTAAAAACTATCAATATGAACAGCAATCCATACAAGGGCAGGTTGGAGACTTCTCTCAGAGAATTTCTTTATTAGATGTGGAGATGAGAGCTCTACTCGATAATCCTCAACGAACTTTTAGTGATACTTTGAAACTAGGTGAACTACAGATCGCTCGGCAAGAATTAGCTGATGCGGCTTTAAAACTCAGCCCTGGATTAGTAATTCCAGACCTAATAAGACCAGTTGCTGCTATTAATGTTGATACTCAAAAAATTCTTGATACTGCTCAGCAAAATCTAGTTACTTTGACCACACGAGCTGCTGAAGTAGAAGGAGCTGATCCAGCCTTGGCCGCAAAACTTAGGCAAGATGCTGATGACAACTGGAATCATCAATCAGATATATTAAAAATCAACAAAGACATTGCAAATATTGATGCGGAAATATCTCAACGGTCAGCTGAACTATCTGCTTTAGACATTGAGGGTTTAAGGGGAAGAAGAGATAATTTAGTCAATGAATTAGAAAGCAGGGTTGGTGATCAAAACTTTAAAGCAGCAAACCTAGATCTAGATAACAGACAGCTCTTAGCCGCCGCTAAAGTGAACGTGGCCTTTGAAGCATATGATAGCGATCAACGGGCTAATAATCAGGCTAGTGTAGGCATAGAACGCAATTTATCTCCTCCAGATACGGCTGATATTAAAAAAAGAACTGGTTTAGCCTCGCTTTTATCAGGCTCAACTGAGCAAAATAAAGCCCTAGACTTTGCTTCACTTCAAACTAAAATCCTCGAAGCTGAAGATCTCAATATTCGCAGAATTCAAGTAGAACAAGATTTAGAAAAATTCATTGGCATTGACCCCAATGATCATATGGTTGAAATTTTAAGAACTGAGTTAACTGATATTAATCAAAAAATCAGTCAAGCAAACCAAGTAGTAGATCAAGTAACTAAAAATATTGGTGGTTCTCCAAGTGTTTGGCAGCGATTAACCGCTGGGCTACCTTCACAAAAAACAGCTCAAGATTATAACCAGGCTATGTTAGCCATGAAAGACATGAGTCTCCTTCGTCAAGAAATGGACACAGCTGTGAGAGATATTGAAAAACTATCCACTCAAAATAGACTCAGTGAGAGCGATCAAAGACAGCTTGATGCTCTAAGTAGAAGGCTTCGAGAAGCAAATATAGAATATGACGCGGCCGAAGGAATTGTTAAGGGAGTTCATGATCGAGCTCAAATAGCTTTAGTTCCTCAAGTTAGCAAGAATAAAGTTGCCGCTTTCTTCACAAGAGCACTTGGGGGCTTAGGCGGAGCTTTGCCATCTAGAAGTAAAAAGGCAGTTGTGGCACAACAAGATTTTGATAGTAGCTATCAATCAGCAGAAGCTGAAGCACAGCGTGTCCAAGCCAGACAAGAAGTAAAATCTCAATTAGCTGATGCCAAGGATAGCTATGATGAGTTAACTCGAAATCAAAATGAAATTAAAAAATCTGACTCAGAGATCGCTAGGTTAAATCAAGAATTAGCTGATCTAGAAAGACAGACTGAGCCATTATCAGATGAGCAGGTTGCCAGAAAAGCTAATATCCCAGGTGAAATTGAGGCGATTGGAGATGTTAAAAAGATTTTTTCCAATTCAATTGGTCGTTTAGAAGATAAGCTTCTTAAGCCTGTTTTATCAGCAGATGTTTCGGAAAGATTGGTAGAAGCTCAGCAAAAAGGCAATTTCGATGAGGTACTGGGTACAATCAGAACTGAGGAGCTAGATAGGCTTGCTGAAAATAAGCTCGGCTTAAGTAGCAGGCAGGATGGATTAGTAGAAGATTTATTAAAAATAAAATCAGGTATTACCAATAGCTCTTCCGCAGAAGATTTAGTTACTCAGCGTGATCTTTACAACCAAAAACTATCGGAGTTAAGTGACAGTATCTTAGGTGATTCACCTGAGTCTGCAAATTATCAAAAACTTAGTGATGCTCAGCAGTTTTTAAAGAATATGGATGTTTTGACTGCTGCTAGATCTGCTCAGGCTGAGGGAGATCACGATAGCGCGGTTGATATTCTTTCCAGTAGGGAGGCTAGTATTCCGGTTGAAGATCCAGTTTTAGCTGCTAGATTAGGAGCTATCATCCGTGATGCTGAGTTTAGAACTGGCGCAGCAGAAGGAATTGAGTTTTTCAATGCTCGCACCAATCAGATGGATACTTTCTTAAAAATTCTTGAAGGAGAAAGAGTAGCCATTGAGTTAACCACGGCTGGTGGAAAAACTTTCGTAGGCTCTGTGTTGTTGAGAGCTCAGACAGAGTTGTTGGGTTATAACACTGGGATTTATATTGCTAAACCTGGCCAGGAAGCAGACATCCAGACTTCAATGATGAAGGCCTATGGAGCCAGTGAAGGGGAAGTGGTGGTGTTAGACTCCACTAGACTTTCTGAAGCAGATTACCTTTCTTCACTTTTAGCCAGTCGTTTTGTGGTAGCTGATCCATCAAATCTTCAGTTTATTAGAAACAGTGCTAATAATTTTAACGATCCCAATTTTAGGGTTGCCAATGATGTTTATCGAAAACTTACCCAAAACACCTCTCTTTATATTGATGAATTACAGATTAATTTAGATCCTAGCCGCCAAGCTATTAATTCTGTGGGAGCCAGCAGCGAGGATATCCCAGATGCATATAAAGACTCTGCTCGTTTAGTGGGAGAGGCTTTGGAAGATACTTTATTGAGAAGTGGAGGTTGGGGTTTAGGGGATAATGATTTCTTAGTGCTAAGAACAGAAGAGGGTGCGGAGATCGCTAAATTTGGTGAGGCTGCTCAAGATCAAATTTTTGGTGCATTAGCACAAAAGATGGGAATTTCTGCTGAAGATTATGGAAAAATTGCGAGAAATGCTCCTGAGTTAGAAAGAGCCTTCAATCAAGACACTGAGGTCTTAAAGCAAAAATTAGCTACACTAGGTGTGACCCTATCTCCTCCAGATGTAGAGAGAGTCTTTGATCAGGTAGACATGATGAACACCTTTGCTCAAGGACTGAAGATGAAGGCTGGAACTGATTATCAAAGAATGGTTGATAATGTGTTGGCTAATAATGGCGGTCCCAATCGTCCAGTGACTGTTCCCGCTGCTGGAGCGGTGGCTAATGAGGGTCAGAGCTACACCGCCAAGCTCCAAGCTGCGATGGAGTATATTGGCGCTCGAGCCAGCAATGAAGATCCCAACTTTGATGGCTTAACTTCTTCACCCAACTTAGCATTTAAATCTACCATCGCTGACTACTTAGGAGACTTGAGAAATAGTTCTGTAGGGGCGGTGACTGGAGCCCTAGCAGATGGTCGTGGGGTGGCAGAAACAGCCTTAGGACTAGTTACCTATAGATCTACAGAAGCAGTGGAAAAGATCTTGAGTATTGAGGGTAGTTCGACTGGTGAGCGAATTAATGTGGAGCGTTCATATCAGGTCGGCAGATCTGGCGACGTTGATGCTTTAGTGGCACTAAAATTAGCTGGAAAATTAAATCAAAGCGCAGGTGAAGATGCTAATGGCAACTTAAAGGTGGTCATGGGCTTTGATGGAGCTAAGAATCCTTTAGACTTTGCTATCGAAATGGCTAAATCAGGAGCTTTTGCTGATTCAGAGTTTGCTGTCCAAAATGCAGATGGAAGCTATTCTTTAGTTAAACTGAGTCCCTCAGGAGAAGTATCAAGCTCAAGAGATATTGATACTAAAGCTATTCAAGATTTATATAACGACAGGCAAAACCCAGCTCAAAACTTAGTGACTATTATTGGTCGCGGTGGAGCTACGGGAGATAGCATTAAAACAGCTAAAAATGTCCCTGGTGTGACAGTGACCAGCTTTGATGCTCCAGAAGGTCTTATTGCTCAAGCTGGAGCCCGTATTGATAGAGGGTCAGATATTGCTGATCAATATGCACTGATCATTAATCGCAATGCTCAACCACTCAACATTGATAAGCCAGCTGACTTTCTAAAAGTTGCTCAAATGACTGAGTCAGACTTTTCAGCTTTTAGAAATAGAGTTACCGAAGTCCAAAAAATTGTTGAACAAGCCAAAAACACTCAAGCTTTGGATCAAGGCGTAATTGCCGCCAGCACCAGAGTCCTCTCTGATTTAATTAGGAACTCAACTAATCCTGAGATTCAAAAATGGGCATCCAGCAAGTTATTAGATTTTTACTCTGAAGGAACAACTAGGGATTTAGAACTCAAAGGTGGAGCACAAGAATCACTTATAGCTCGGCAGAAAAAAATCTCATCACAAGTAGATAGCTGGGAAAGGCTGCTGGCTGACAGGGCCAATTCAAACATTTTGGACACTATTAAAAAATCTCATCCAGATCTTTATGCACAGATGAGAAGTAACGTGAGCGCCAATAATCAAAAGTTAGCTTATGCACAAGGCGAAGTGCTGGGCAAAGAATCAGTGATGACCGCCGCCAATCTAGCAGAATTTGTAGATAAACATAATAAATATGTGGTCGCAGATTCAGAAAATAAATATGTGGCTGACAGTGGCAGACCACTAATGGTTGATCAAATTGCGACTGATACTCAGAGAAATAGCGTAGGTACAGGTAAAGCTAGGGCAAGAATTGCTCAGGTAGTGGATTCAGTTAAAGGTTTGAGAAATATCAGTATTAATATTTCAAACCCATTAGTAGGCGTCCCGGGTTTGGTTACTAGGGCTAGAAATAGTCAATTCTATCAAAGTTTGGCTAGACTTCCTCAAAATTTACCATCATGGATGTCAGATATAAAAGAGGTTCAAAGAAATGGGCGCTTGTTGTACGAGAAACGATTAGCTGATCTTAAGGTGTTAAACGGAAAATTAGCTCAAACAAAGGATCGTGTAGCTCAGGCAGACATAGTAGAGCGAATAAATAAAGCCAAAGCTTCTTTGGGAGAGGTGGGGGTGGTTGCAAAGGCGAGTACAGCTTTGGCTGGATTATTCAAAGATACTGATTTTGAAAAAGGCGGAGCCTTTAGAATTTCTCTAAGAAGAGATAAAGCAAATGAGGAAGCAGCTGATGCCGATGTTGATGCTGAGCCAGAAGCTAAGGACGAGTCATCTGAACCCGATCAAGATGAGAGAACCCTAGCGGGAGACATTGGATTTGCTCTTGGAAAGGCTTGGAGGAGAAGAAGCGATAAGACAAATGCATCTGGGACAGATGAAAAAACTTTAGCTGAGGATGTTGGGTTTGCTTTGGCAAAAGCTTGGGAGAGAAGAAAAAATCCAACTGCTAAAGCAGAGGCTAAACCTGAATCTCAACCAGTTAAAAGAACCCGAATGGAATCGGTCGGCTTTGCTCTTGGAAAGGCTTGGGCAACGAGGGTGATACCCGGGGCCTCAGTCATGGGAGAAAGAATAGCGGCTTTATTTGACATGGCTCCCAAAGAGATTAGAGACAGAAGAGCACAGATCATTGCTGACTTTAGGATCACTGATCCGGGGTTAAAATCAGAGATATCAACATATAAAACAGTTGAAAAATTGGATGCTTTTGTCCGTGCCAAAAATATAGACTACAAGTTGCTTCGAGATCAATTTGCGTCTCTCAATACCAGGCCTGATTCAAGCATTCAAGATGAAGAAGACTATAAAGCCCAAATAAAAAAACTTAAGGTAATGATAGTAGAGATAGAGGAGTTGCAAGCGAAGTCTGGGTTATCTTTTTCATTAATGCAAGATGGTCATCTTCAGCAAGATGCACTTGGTAGATACACTAGGGTTAATAAAGATCAATTTAAGACTCTGTCTGAGTTTAGGAACAGTGCAAATAGGGAGATTGCAAGGTTGGATAAGGAAGACATAGAGGCAGAGCTAAGAGAAGAACAACGATTGGCTGATGAAGCGAGATTAGAATCGGAAAGACTGGCCCAAGAAGAAGCTGACAAACAAGCGATATTAGCTCAGGAAGAAGCAGATCAAGGACCATCAGATGAAGAGAAAGCTAAGCAGCAAGCAGAGGGACAATTAGCCACTGCCAAAGATCAAGCTATTGGTGGTTTTGGTTTGGGTGGAGTAGTTGAGTCAGAGCTTCTAGCAAAAATTCAAGCCGCCGCCACACCAGATGATGTAGCAGCAGTTGTTGCTCAAAGACAAGCTGACTATCAAGCATTAAAAGATCAATTCAGAGCCTTGGGTACGACAGTCAAGGCTATTAATAATGAAACAGATTACAAAACGGAGTTGAATCGTTTGGTGGAGGTAGTTGGTGAGATAGGGGTTTTACAAGCTGAGTCTGGTTTAAAATTTGTAGAAGTTGATGAAAATGGCGAAATTGCTCATAAAGATGGAGTTTATCAGATAGGTCGAGTAGATGAGAATAAGAACCTGTCTACTTTTAGAAGTGAAGCACAAAGGGAGAGTGCTAGATTAGCTCGTGGTACTGAGACAGATCTCAAAGAGCCTCAGATTGACTTACCTCTTGAGATTCAGAATCAATTAGGTGATTTATGGATTGCAGGTCCTAGTGTTTATACTCAAGTTTGGCAGAAATCTATAGCAGAAAAAGTCAGCAGCGATGAGATTATTAATAGAATTAATCAAAAAGTTAATCAAGGTTATTATCAAGGTGAGTGGTTAGTATATGGAGAATCATATTATCAAGTTTTAGACATAGATAATGGTTGGGTAAAACTTAAAAATGACGAGGGTCAGGAACTTAGTGTGCCCGTAATTCATCATAAAACTCAAGTTGATTTATTAGCCAGTGGTCTATGGAATGGCAGGATTATTTTAACATCAGATAACTTGCAAGAATTAACTAACCAGGTAGCTCAATTTGTTGCGAATCAAGTTGATGGTTTGTTTACTATCCCTCCCCATGAAGTAGTTAAGATGGTTGATCAGGTTATAGCGGGCATGACTCAAAAAGTAAATTTAACTTCAGAGGCCATGTTTAGTGCCAGACTAGCAATTGAGAAAAGAATTAGATTTGAGCTCAGAAGAATTGAGCTAAATCAAGATAAAGACATTGAAGGTGTGGTTCAGTTAGTTACTGCAGCTAACAGAGATCTAATAGAACAAAGATTATCTGAATGGCAGACTGCCCTGACAGAATATGAGCAGTTTACAAGTCAGGTTTTAATGGCGGGGGACCTATCCTCTCTAGAAGAATCTTGGGTCAAAATTGCTGCAGAATATAACCAAGCGGTGAGTAGTTCAGGTGGATCTCTTAGTAGTATTTTTAAGACTATTTTTCATAGAAAAGTTAAAGTTCTTGAAAGACAATATCACCAGTTATTGGTGAATCAGTATGTGGGTAAAAAATATTTAGATGATGTAGGTTTAGTATTTGAGGTGAAGAGTATCAGAGCAAATTTAAAAGAAAATATAATTGTTGATGCTAACTCATCATTTAAAGAGGCTATAAATATCGATGTATTAGTAGATAGAGAGAATTTACCTGGTGTTCTGAATTTATCTTTGGAACATGTAGAAGAGGGAATTAATAATGGCTCAATCGCTGCAATAGGAGATGATCAAGTAAGCAGCAGGCAAAGATTAGCCCATCAATTGGGGGTTTTGTTTAATCATCCCGATCGAGTTGATGACATTGTTGGCGAAGCAATTGGAGTTAGACAGCAATTTAGAGAAGAATTGGGAGTCATAGCAGATAAGTTGAGAACAGATCCTCACTTCATTGCTTTAGTGAATGATGATCAGAATACTTATCAATTTATTGAATATGTTGAGAACCAACTTAATCCAATTGCTCTTTCAGTCATGGGTGACTGGGGGCAACAAAAAATTGAAAGAATGGTAAGCCAAGTAGCGGGTGATATTAAGTTAGAGATTGAAAAAAGAGGGGGAGAAGATGATGGAGCATCAATGGAAACAGATGAAGAGCAGCAGTTGGTTGAGGCAGAAAAACAACGAAAACTATCAGTTAGATGGCAAGCTATTGGCGGTTTTGTAGCTGGTTTATCTGAGATGGTTCCAAATGAGGTTTCTTTATCTGTTTTACAGAAAAATTTAACTGCAATTAATAATTTGATCAGTAAAAACCAAGAAATTGATTTTACTACTATTACAACAAATCTTGAGATTGCAACAGTTTTTGATTCTCTGCGAAGTTTGGCAGCCTCCTTGAAGTCAGAAGAAATAAGGGCAGTCAGCGGTAGGCAAGATTTCTATTCTTTAGGCAGAAGGAGTACTAGTGATTTTATTTCTACTCTACCATCTGTTTCCAGAGATCATGCAAAAATCTTAAAAGATAATTCAGGAAATCTCTTTATTAGAGATTTAGGAAGTGGTAATGGTACCTATGTCAACGGACAGAAAATCGAACCAAATCAAGATATTGCATTGAAGAAAGGTGATTATATTCAGTTGGGTGAATTAGGATCATCCACGGCCGATGTAGCTGTGATTGAGGAAGATGGAGCACTATCGATTAAAAGTATTGAGAATATGATATCTGAGATCGATAGGCAAAGGGCTATCCGAGAGCAACTTGAATTAGAAAATAAAAAGTTAGCTGGCAATGAGTTTTTATCTAGAGTCAAAGACGGCGAAGATACTTTTATTAATAACTCAGGTCAAGATATAGGCCTAATTGATCCTTTGACCGCTCGTGTTATCCAAGTGAGAAAAGGTTCAACAGTCGCTATTACAAGGAGCTACATAGTTGAAATACCTACTAAAAATTCAGATGAACAAAGATGGTTTTTAATTAATGAAGATGGTAGTACAAAAGAATTTTCTATTAAACCATCCACCAAGACAGCTGACAGTCTTATTGCTCAGCAGGGTGGCACTTGGCCGGATGGCAGTGTTCAATTTGATAAAACTAGGGTGGGTAAGGTTATTTCAGTTGATATTATTTCAGAGGGATCTCCAGTTAAAACTGTACATTTTTCAGAAAGATTTGAACTTCATGATAGTTTTAAATCTATTTTTTCTAGTAGAAGCTCAGAAATTAGGGGTTATTCAGCTCACATTGCCTGGGCGATGTTTAGCGCAGAATCAGTTTTAGGAAAACAAAATTCATCAGAACAAGAAATACTATTAGTTTCTAGAGAAGCTGTGCCCCGATCATATGCCTCTAATGGAAGCTTTATAGCCTCATTTGATACCACAGATCCCTTTTTTGATGTTATGGGAGTGATAGCTCATGAGCATACTCACAACGTTTTAGGATCTTCTCCCATTGCAGATTTCACTGAAGGTATAGCCATGTATGTTCAAAAAGTAGTTGGAAATTATGATACTAATGATTTTTATAGATATTCTAAAGGATTTTTAGAAATTGAGAGCTACAATCGGTTTGCTCGTTTAATGAGAAGCGAGGATAAGTTTTCAGCTACTCAAATATTCTCAGTTGATCCTAATGTAGGAATGCTTGGAGCTTATGAGTGGTCATATTTCTCTGGACAATTTTTAGTGCAAGCAATTTTAGAGACTCAGGGAAATGAATCTTTATCCAAGTTTATCGCAGCTTATGATCAAGGTAAATCTAATTATCATTTATCGAATTACGATTTGAAACTAAGGCGAAGTAATGGGGAAAATATTCAAAATTATCAAGCCATAAATGAACTTTTAGCTCAATTTTTTGGCTCAGACCAAGTTAGCGTTATTTTAGGTAAATCTAGAGAGCTAATGGAAACTATCTCTTTTCACCAGGTGATGGATAAAGTTGAGGGCGTGTCCTATCTGGGAAGAGGCTCAAAAAATGATTATGTGGGTACCAGTGGGTCTGTTTCCAGAGTTCATGCAATTGTGGCTCAGGATAATTTGGGGATGTTGTTCATTACTGATTTGGGCAGTGCCAATGGGACTTATGTTAACGGAAAGAGAATAGACACCAACCACAGACTAGAAGAAGGAGATGTGATTTCCTTAGGAACAAAGGACGGAACAGGGTCAGTTTTAAGGGTGGTTTCTAAAAAAATTACTAATGAACAAGGAGTAGATGTTTATTCCCATCATTTGGAAATAGTTTCTGGAGTTGAATTAAATACTGAAATTGCTGAAAAAATTGCAGAAGAAGAAAGACTAGCTGAGGTAAACTTAAACTATGAGTTTGTTATTCAAAAGATGGCATCTTTAAATCAGGTTATTCCTCAGAGTTTAGCTTTAAGCAGGTTGCATCGTAGCTTACAAGCTGTCCAACCATTAATAGAACTAGTGGGTAAATCTGATTTAGCAGCTATTGGGCAAGACAGCAATAATCTTTTAGAAATTTTAAACAATTTATCTAGAAGATTTAATGATGCCATTAAAGAATATAGAGAATTACTGAGAGAAGCAGAGCTGCTGTTGTTAGATACCGAAAGCAAACAGGAGCTGGGAGATCTTTCTATAGAAGGATTAAAAAAATGGATCAAAATAAGAAAAGAGGCAAATAGACAGCGAGAAGAAAATAGAATATCAGCTCTAAAGCAAGAAGCAAATGAGATTGTGGGTGAGTTAGGTTTTTATGAATCTGCTGATCAACCTGAGTTTGTCCAAGCGATTGATAAATTGAGGGAAATTAATCAAGAACTTCAAGACATAGAGTTAAGTAATTGGATTATTTTTTATGAAAAAGCCGTAGATTTAAGTAATAAATATAGTGTGGCATTGTCAAAATTTAGAAGTTTTGATGGCTTTGATTCATTACTAACATTAGAAGAGAGGTTGGACTTTTGGTTAGAGCAGTTGCAAGCATGGGGCGTCCAGGAAATAGATGGTAGTAGCAATTTAGCAGATACTTTAATTCTCTACTATGAAATAGACGCTGGCTTGATTCCCATCATTAGACAAACTCTATTTAGAGATCACTCTCGTGCCTTTAATGTTTCAGGACTAAGTTATTTCGTGACTAATGAGCAAGGCGACTTATTAGCCGCTGATGGTTCTATTTTAGAGTTAGCAAATATCTCAAGAGATAGTCTTCCTCAAAAGAAAAGTGTTCAAGCTGGTGGTTATGAAAACTATGCCACTTTCTCTCAGGCTGTAGAAGTAAGATCTTTAGTAATAAGAAGAGAGAGATTTAGTGACGAAGTTACCTACCTAGCGGGTTTAGCTCTAGAAAAAGTTCAAAAAGATGAAAAGTTGTTGAGATTACTAATGGATGAAGGAGTTGAGTCCGTATTGGCTGTTATTGCTCAGGATAGTAACTTAGCCAGTAGAATTGAAACTGTTAAAGAAGAGCTATTCAGTCAAGAAGAAGTTAACCAGTTAATTTTGGATTTCACTAATGAATGGTTAGCGTCTCATCCAGCCCTAGGTCAACTTAGTCAGCTTTTCCCTGATTTTGATCCCGCCATGATTAGTGAAGATAATCCCTATCTGGAAAACCAGTTAAAGACAAAACATGTTTACAACTCTAAAGTTGTTGCCTCTCTATTATTTGGAGAGTCTAATGTTAAAACGATGGAGATCAATCTCGATGATGTGATTGGATCTGCATATTTAGACTTAACGCAGAGACCAAATGCTGATAACTGGTGGGATGCATTGCTTCATCAGGATAGGGCTCATAAACATGTTAGGACCACAATTCAACTTGGTTTAGAAGGAGCCCTGGAGACTATTGAATTGGTTGATTTGGGCAATGGTAAGTATGCTGTTGGTGGCGATGGCAACACTCGTATTGCTTTGATGAAAGCTTTAGGGGTGAAAACAGCACAACTCACAGTTAGGGGTTTTGAGCTACGCGGAGAGCATGTCATCAATCAAGAAGCGGTTGAAGAGTTAGAAGCTAGAAAAAATCAAGGTTTATGGTCGGGTGAGATTTATCAGCGAGGCAAGACTTATATGGTTAGAGTTGATTCTTTTGTTCATCCCTGGGTGTTTTTGAAGGGTTGGGAGACGCTTCGAGATGATTTCGATGTTGAGTTAGATCAATCGTTAGGAGGAAATACCATCAAATCAAAAGGTAAAGATCAACCTATTCCTGATCTTCAAAGTTTGACCTTAAGTGAGGTTCAACAGTTAGTTGGTGAAAGTCAAGTTGGCTATGGTAAATATGCCCAGGATGTTGCCCAGATAGCACAGATTGCTGAGGATCATTATACATTTGTGAATGCTTTTTATAGCAGTGGTGAGCCACAAGGGGTGGGGATTAGTTATGGAGCTATGAGAAGAAACTTAGAGTCAGAAATTGCGCCATTTCTTAGTCAGTTAAGGAGTCAACCAGAGATAGTTGCAAATACGACAATTTCCACCCTAGTCAACCGACTCGACGTTTCATCAGCAGCTATTCTCGATGAGTATAGTAGAAATATCAGTAGGGGTGTGGTTAGGGTTGATGATGAAATATTAACCATGGCCGATCAGCTCAGAAAGAACTTATCTCATCTACAAGAGCTTTTAACAGCTCAAGATTCTAGTCAACAGGAGGATGTTTATCAGGGCTATTTAACTAAGTTTGATCATCTATTAGAACAATCTCAAACAATGAAACTGAGATCAGCTTGGTATAAAGGTAGAACCTATGGAGAAATTGAAAGTAGGATTACTGAAAGACAAGAAGTTTATCGACAACTAGAAAAAGATTTTGAGGTTTTAGGTGAAGAGAGAAAAATAAAATCAGAGAGAGACTTAGAAGAAGGAGCTTTAGAGTTAGAACGAATCGTCAATAATATTTTAGAAAAAGAAGCTCAGATAGATGAAAAGTTTTTCGTGGATGGTGAAGAGGGAGTGAGTAAAAGATTTGATGACGATGGTCTGTTGGTGGGTTATAAATTTGAGCGCTCTAGTTATGCGGGGAGTTATTTGGAGTTTGATGATCTCTGCTCCTCCTGTTCTTTAGTGCGTAATAAAACTAAAGATAACTTACAGCAAGCGGATGCGCTAATGATAGAAGCTACATCTAGGCTGGAACTAGCTAGAGCAAATAAGTTGTTGGCCGAGAATCCTGAGCTAGAGGGTGGTCAAGACAGAGCCAAAGAACTAGAGCTTGAAGCTAAAAATTTAGAGCAAGAAGCAGAAGAGCTTAAGCAACAAGCCTTAGCTCAAATAGATAAAACTAGGAAAGAAGTAGTTAATTCGCATGGTATGCAGAATCGATTTATCCAGCTTTATTTAAATGCTCTAGTAGACGCAGATGAGGCAGAGATAAGAAGGACAAGACCAGATGTAGATAAAGCTATTGATTCTGCATATCAAGCCACAGTTGAAGCTGAAGGTTTATTAGCAGCAGGTGAGATGGTGGTGGTTACACAAAAAGGATTTTTAGGGATTGGGAGAAAAACTCAGACTATAAGATTAACCGCGGATGATATTAAAGATATCAAAGCTCTGAAAGATGGAGGCGGAGATACACCCGGGCTGGTTAAGATAGTTGAGTTTGAGAGAAATGAGGATGGAAGCCTCAATAGAAGAAAGACAGTTGGTGGGATTCTCCACAAACTTCAGCAGTCAATCACACGAGGATATATTTTTGATATTGGGCCCAAAGTTAGAGTTTGGAGAAGAAGCGTAGGTACGGCAAGGAGACAGAGAAGAGATTTAGATACTAATGAGATTTATCCTGAAGAACAAAAACAAAATACTCAGGCTTTGGAAATAGTTAACCAACTTGCAAATAGATTTAATATCCCTGCAGAAAAAGTGGCGCGGGCAAGGAAGGCCCAAGTCAAAACAATCACTCAAGATGAGCTAGCGCAAAGAGCTATTGCTTGGTTGAAATATCAGGGAGTAATAGATTCAAAAGTACAAGAGAGAGAAGCTCTCTTTAATGATCTATTTGCAGAATTAAATATAAATCATGAGATTTCAGCAGAAAATTCTGACAAATATGCTACTGAATTGGTTAGCAATCTGATCAGTGAGTTCCAAAGAAGTGGTGGGCTAACCCTACCTTATGGTGATTATGATGAAGTCTTGATCAGCTCTGAATCTAGTTTAGATCAAGAAGTCATCTTAAGACATGAGTTGATTCATGCTCTATCTGGATCAGGTCTACAGGCGTCTTCAGACCATTACCAGAGCACAGAAGTTTATGACATGTACCATGATCTGAATGAAGGAGCGACCCAACTACTAGAGTTAGCTGATAGATATCAATTAAATGAAGAAGAGCTATTAGACAAGATTATGAGCAAGGAGATAGAGACTCCTTATAGAAATCAAGTTGGTTTGTTGCTCATGGCTATGGTTAGCACAAATCATGGTGATGGGGTTAGGGTAGGTATTACTAATCTTTCTGAAAGATATTTTGACAATGATGATGGCCTAGCCGCTATCTTATTAAGGATGGATTTTGAGAGAAATGCGACTGAGAGTGTCAGGCAAACGGTTGGTCAGTTCCTGGATGATTTATATGGGTCAGATAGAGATCAAGTAGTAGCCCAGATTATTGCAACTGGTGAGGAACTACCAGAGCCAACTGTTGAAGAAAAAATCACTACTCCAGAGCAAGCTTTAGCTTTAATTAATAAAAGACTTAGTATTGGAACAGAGTTTGCCAGAGCTTACTACGATGCAGCAGTTGCAGCTGGAGCTGGTACGGAGCTTGAAGATGGGGTTTATGAATTTGATTATTCAAAAATATTTAGATTGTCTGCCAGCGCAGATTTCAGCTTTTTAGAACACGCCATGAGTGTTGATCCTAGTCTTTATTATCCATTTAATACCTACATGGAAGTGCGCAGCTCAGATAAAGAGTTTGACCCATCGCAACAGCAAGTGTTGATTAATAGAGTCTTGGATCCAGGTGCGAATATATTCTTTGATAGTTCTGGGCAACCGGCTAGTTTTGAGGGTTACCTTCAAAGTATCTATGGAGAGTCAGTTGAGATTATCAGGGTTGATGTTGAGAAATTATCTCCAAAAGTAATTGAAGATATCTCAACGGTGGTTGAAAAGTCTCAGTTGACTCATTTTTTAAGTATGGTCGATCAGTTACCAATTGTAACAGTGTTAATTAGAAAAGACGGCAAAGAAGTTAGGGTACCAATTATCAGTATTAGTTCTGAGCATGAATCAGCCAATGCATATGCGCAGCCAATGCCAGAAGAATCAGGTTTGCATCCAATTTTTGTTAACACTAAGCTAAAAAGAAGATCTTTATTTGATACTTTAGCCACAGTTGCGCATGAAGTAGATCATGCTGTGAATAATCTCGCTAATCCATTAAGAGATGATTATTTCCATAATGAAGATAACTCAGAGGCAGTCCTAGACTATCTATTTTCTGGCAGAAGCTATCCCCTTGAAACAATTAGACAAATAGCTGATCAACGTGGAGAGATTAGAAAAGAATATTATCGCCAAGAACTGGATAGTTTGTCATTGACCAGGACAACTATTGGAGAAATGGGTGGAGAAATGGCTAATATTAGATTTTTGAGGGCATTTTCTCAAGGGGTAAAAAATAGCAATCAAGCCTTATCAGGCTCAATTGATTTTCTGGCTTTATCTCATTTTTTAAGTAGGATGAGCAGTGTTGATAGTGAAAAACATCTACCTTATTCACTTGGCATTGTGTTGGGGGAAGCAATTGAAGCAGAGCATGGTTTGTCAGAATTTTTGAGAGTAGCCAATGATGTGCCGCTTGGAATTGTAAGAGTTCTTTTCCAAGATGCGTTAGAAAGAGCTGAAGAAATTCTTAGAAGTAAGAAAGATTTCATGGGAAAGTTGTCTTCAATTGAGCATGGCTTTAGGGGCAAGGTGGTAGTCGATCTCAAAGACTTGGAGGACCTAGAGGTAGCCGATGAACCAGCTGAAGTCGATACGGATGGCTTTAGAGAGATATTTGTTGATTCGGTAGAAAAATTAGAAATTTTTGGACAAGTTTCTAGATTAATGCTCCTTAAACCTCAAAAATGGTCAGAAAACGTCGAAACCTTACACAAGATAGTTAGTTATTTAAGTGAAGACAATGTTGTTTTCCGTGAGCATGTGGCTGGAGTAGCTAATAATGTAGCTGATGATAATGACTTCGATACTCTTTCTTTTGAAGAAGAGATGCTATTCACTATTTTTGGTGAAAAGTTAGATTCAACCGTGGTTTCATCTGAAGACCTGCGTAGATTTATCTTTGATATGGCTTATGAAAAAGCGGCTAAAGAGCTTGAGCTATCTAAAGATACAGAGACGCATAGATCAGAGCTTAGGGGTCTGATTTTCCAGTTATTTGGTGATGATGATATAAGAAAATTTGATGAGTTTACTGGTCAAAACTTGAGTTTACCAATCATCACTAATAGTAATGGGCATGAAATAGTTGACTTAAAAGCATTTAATGCTCTTAAAGAAAGACTCTTGATAGAAATAAAATACAGACAATTTTTACTTGATGGATTAATAGTTAACCTAACAGACAGTCCCTCCGCAGAAGAGACAGAGAGAAGATTTAAGGAAGCGTTAGAACAAGCGGGTATTGTTGTGGACGGGACAACTAAAGAGGATGAGAGTGAAAGAGACTCTGCTTTTGATGATCTCTGCTCCTCCTGTTCCTTAGTGCGCGATCAAACTGAAGACGGTTTACAGCAAGCAGATGTAATGATGGCAGAGAACATATCTAAGCAAGGGCTAGCAAGAGCAAATAGACTATTGGCTGAGGCTCCTGATTTAGAAGGAGGAAAAGATAAAGCTGAGCAGCTAGAAATTGAAGCTCAAAACCTAGAGCAAGAAGCAGAGAAACTTAAGCAACAAGCCTTAGCTCAAATCGATAGAACTAGGAAAGAAGTAGTTAATGCGCATGGTATGCAGAATCGATTTATCCAGCTTTATTTAAATGCTCAAGTAGACACGGATGAGGCAGAGATAAGAAAGACAAGGCCAGATGTAGATAAAGCCATTGATTCTGCATATCAAGCCACAGTTGAAGCTGAAGATTTGTTAGCAGCTGGTGAGATGGTGGTGGTCATACAAAAAGGATTCTTAGGGATCGGGAGAAAGACTCAGACTATAAGATTAACCGCGGATGATATTAAAGAGATCAAAGCTCTGAAAGATGGAGGTGGAGATACACCTGGGCTAGTTAAGATAGTTGAGTTTGAGAGAAAAGAAAATGGAAGCCTCAATAGAAAAAAGACAGTTGGTGGGATCCTCCATAAACTTCAGCAGTCAATCACACGAGGGTATGTTTTTGACATTGGACCTAGACTTCGAGTTTGGAGGAGAAGCGTAGATACAGCCTGGAGGCAGAAGTTTTTAAATGAGGAAACGAGTAATGTTAATATCGAGACATCTCAATCTAGTGAAGATGCTGCTTTAAATAAACATCCTCAGCTTGGTGGGATTAGACAAATATTAGGAATTCAATCTCCAATTAATATTCAAGAACCTGCCCCCGCAAGCGAACAATCAATTGAAGAATTAACTTTGCCTGAAAGAGAGGAATCCAGCAGCAACTATGAGCTAAACTCATTTAATACCTATTTAGAAAACAGGGACTTTAAACGAAAAACAACTGACTTTGTGAATAAATATAAGACTATCGCCAAACTAATGAGAAAGGGAATCTGGCAGGCTCCTAAATTAGTAAGGTATTTAGAGAAGTCTAGAAGTACATGGATTGAGCCTAGGGGAGGAAGTATCAGTTATGACAGTTTGTTATGGGTGGGAGAAAAAGATAACTATCCAGAAAACATAAAAAACACCCCAGACCTGATTCTCTTTTTAGAGAAACTTAATTCTTTAGGTCTAAGAGTCCGGCTATTCGAGCTCAGTTATCCAGAAGTAGCTGTAATCGCAGAAAGATTTTCTCAAATTCCTGATAATGTTTTTGATCAGTTCACCCAAGATCTAGAGGATTATCCATTAATTAACATAGGCTTAACACTAAATTGGTCAGGAAACATAACTGATAATCTCAGAAATACTAATTATAAGATTGTGGAGCCAAAGTTAGATCCATTTTTACAAATGCTAGAACAAGGAGGCTTAACAGATGAGCAAAGACAGAAAATTGAAGCTTATCACCGCCTCTATCATTTAAATGAACAGTTGTCAGAAGGAACAAAAACCAAACTTTCTTTACCTGGAAATTTATTTGACATGTTGGAAGAAAGTAAAGCTAATCAGGCCAGAGATACGATAACTCTCATAGAGGGTGTCTTGGAAGCTCAGAGCAATAAAATTGAACTGAGCTCCGAATTGCGTCAGAGAATTAAGGGGGTGATTCGTAGTGTTTGGGAATATAGCTATAGTTCTAGTTCAACTAGATATATTTCTCAGAATGAGCTTAAGGCTTTTGTGCATTTTCTTAATTCAGGATTGAAATTGGATCCAGAGTTTAAGCCTGATTATAATTGGTATCCTCATATTAGTTTTGACACTACTAGAGTTGATTTAGCCCTAGATCTATTAAATCAAGCAGGTATCCAACCTACATTTACTAACTTAAGTTCAACTCAAGCTCGTGTTGGATATTACATTGCCGCAGCTCTAGAAATGGTTGAGTGGAACGACGATCAAAAACAAGACTTAATTTTAAAACTTCAAGAAGATCTTCATTTCAATGATTGGGAAAGTATTAGTGATAGTAGGGCAATATATAATTTACAATACATATTGCCTTATTCAGATGCAGAAAAAGAAGGAGTCTTCAAGCTTAGAAATTCAGTACTAAACCAAATTCTGTCTTCAGATCAGTTATCTCCAGATAGTCCTGCTGTCAAAGAATTAGTCGATTTAGCTTATAGCTACCATCTTTTAACCGATGAGCAAAAAGCTCGGGATTGGATTCGTGAAATCATTGATAGTGAGTTGAGCTATCATCTAATGCTACCCAATGTTTTAGCGGAACAGATGGATAGGGAGGATTACAGGCCACACGATCAATTTGCAAGGGATAACGAATCTATAGTTGATTTCATTAGAGTTCACAAGCACCTTTTTGCCGACGGAACTTTTTATCAAGATGGATACATTACCCCAGAATTTACTGAATATATTTATAAAAATTCTTTAAAGGAATATCAGGAGAAGTATCAATCAGAAATTTTAGGTCATATGACGGGATTATTAGTTTCAGATATGGCCCCTAATAGTAGTGAGAGGAAATTAGCACAGATAATCACTGATTGGCCAGAACAAACTAGGGCTGTTTTAGTGAAAAATCGCCACGATTTAATAAACTTAATTAATGATGGTCAAGTAACAGATGAGTTGTGGTTAGAGATATTTAGGTTAGTTAGAAGTAAGAGTCCTGCTGGAGCAATTACTCCCTTTATTTTGACAGGCCTACACCTCTCTCTGATAGAGTCTCCTAGTAAAGATTTTTGGCAGAAGTTTGTTGATCTTGGTCAATACAATTCTATATTACAAGAATATTTGTTAGATCATTTTGATGAGAGGGATAAGTTTTTTGTTGACGGTAAAATTCATCCTGAACTATTTAAAAGGATAGTTACAAATAAATTAGCTAAGGGTGATCAACTCAGAGAAATCTTAAATGATTTTTTAGCAAATATGTCTCCTGATCATGAAGAATATCAAGTTTGGCAATTATTGTCTCTAATTAAGATGGATGATCGTTATGATGAAATGGCAGAATTTTTCCTTCAACATGTTGACCTTTTTAATAATGAAGGTGCTTCGCCCCTTTTTACAGAGCTCTTTTTAGTCAAAGGATACAACTTTTATGAAAGAATCGAAGAGATTTTAACCGATGAAGTAGTCAAATTTTTACCAGAACATGAAATAAGATTTTGGAAACTATTTAGAAACTTGGCAGCTGATGATCATAATAATGCACGAAGTGTATTAGAATCATACCCCAGAGTTAGAATCCTTCTGGAAAAATATCCTAAACTTAGCAATTTATTGAGTCTAAATGAAAATGTTGCCAACTTAAAAGCAATAAATGATCTTCTCCAATTGTTATTAAGGCTTCCGATATCAGAGAAATACAACGACTATTTTGTAGGCGAGAGTGCCTCTAAAGAACTCATGCTAGATGTTCTAGAACTTTCACCAGAGTTTTTTATTAGAATAGCTGACATAAATATTTTGATGGAAGTTTTTGGAGAAGAGAATGTTCAAAGTTTATTAGATGCTTTGCCAAAGGAGCCATTTAATGAAAGACGAAATGCTTTTACCCATAATCGTTATGATAGAACTACCAATTTAATCATTTACTTACTCAGAAATGCCGACTTCCAACTCTTAAGCTTAGATTTTGAGGTATTAAGCGCATATATTACAGAGTTTGGCTTGTCTAAAACAAGCAAAATATTTGATGTTTTCAAGGAAGTGTACTTATTTGAGAGGGGAGTCAATTCTGAGCTCTCAACAGAACTACAAGAATCGGGCATTGATACAGTCACAGAACTGAAGGAACGCTTTTCAAAATTGAGAGAAAAAGTTTTATCTAATCAGCCAATTTTAAGCGATCCCAACTTAAGTTCTCTGGAAAGAGATATCTTAGATAGTATTACTGCCAAAAGCACCCATTCTTGGGGCGGTGGTCATAGTACAGACACACTATTAGATATCTTCTTTAGTGATGTAGAAAGTGGATTAATCGAACCCAAGCCAAGTGAGTACGTAGATTTTGCAGTTGATGTAGCTGAAGTCGATTGGGAGGGAGAAATACTTGGGGCCAATAGCACAGAGTTGGAGGACCTAGTAGGGTTAAGCGATGTAGTGTTAGATAGCCAAATTAAAAACATTGAAATTCAACAGGAGATAAACCGAAGTCGAGCTGGAGAGCTTCAGGAGGAAAATCCGGAAGACAATGAGCAGCAGATCCAAGATTTATTAAATTTGGTTGAGAAACAAGAAGGACTTAAGATCCAGTTATTAGAACTATTGGAAGATCTAAAGCAAGCAGAATCATTAATTGAAGTAAACCAACTACTATCAAGAATTAGCATAAGTGAAAGTGATAAAAACTATGATTCTTATCAGAACTTAAGAGCCCAAGTAACTTATCAAATATTAAGAAAAGAAATGTTAATGGGTTTATCTGCCCAAGAAAACATCACTAGTCTAAGAGATGAAGCTACATCAGCTATCAAGATGCAGGTTGATGAATTAACTCAGTCTATTTCTGGAGTTGATGTAAATCCAAAAGCGGCTGAATTTACTCAAAAGACAATCAACAGCCTGAATTTAATCATTGATGAACTTGATGGCGTCGAGTCCATTGACGAGATGATTAGAGTTTTGGTTCAAGTTAATTTAGGAAAGAAAAAAACTAAACAGTTATTGATTTTTGAGTCGGCAATGAGGCAATTAATTTTCAGAAAATTAGTTATTTACCATCACGACAATAGCATGATTGAAAATCTTGAGAATAGATTAGAAGAACAAATTACTGTTCGATCATTAGTGACAATTACTAAGTTGATTGATGTCTTTGTCAAGCAACACATGTTTAATTATCAACATAATAATCATGAAGAATATTGGACAAAAGAAACCTTTGATGCTCTTAGAAAATATAAGAAAAATAATCCAGCCCAATACCTATCAGGACATAGTGACACCCTAAAACAAGCTATGGGTCGTCTTGAGGCCAAGGAGGTAGGCTCCTCCTCTATAATAAGAATGGTTCCCGACAGAGGTTTAATTGGTGAGATGGCTGGTTATCTAGGAAATGCTTGTTACTCCAAGGTAACAGATATTCTAAAAGAATATCCCAATGTGATTCCCTATAAGTTTATTAATGAGACTCATCAAACACTGGCTGGATCGGTATTGGTTTTCGAACTTGAAGATGGAGACGGAAATCCTGTAATGCTCTTAAGAGCTTTCAATTATCCTGATGAAGAGGAAATAAGCGTGGGGGTTTTATTTGAAAAAATGGTTGATAAATTGGAGAAAGTAGCTGCTGCTAGGGGCATAAGTAAAATAATCATTCCCGGTAGAGATGGAGCTATTTCCAATTATGATTTAACTAAATTTTACCTAAGATCCAAATATATGGTTGAGGGTAATCTAATTCACCTGAGTGAGAGCTTTAACTTTAATGGTTACGAAATTCAGGATGATGTTTGGGTAGTTAGGGATGATATTAAATCTATATCTAACTAACTCTACTCATTCTTATACGCATAAAAGCTGCCAATCTCAAACAACAGATAGAAGCCCACTAAAGTTAGGAAAATAGTTAGTAGAATCTGCCCGATTCCACTTATATCTCCAATAAAAATATTAATTGTGGTATTAACTGCTCCTAAAACATTAGCCCAAAATAAGTAGATCCAACCCACTGCATCATTATTTCGTAGAGGTTTGAAGGCTCTGATTAAAAATAGTGCATTTAGAAGTACCAATAAAAATGACCCAACCATAGTTAAAATAAGACTTAAATCAAGGGCAATTACCGATAGTAGAGTTAGTAATAAAGAAAGCACTACCGTGATTGAGCTAATAATTCCCCCCAATAAAGCTAGCCAAGGCACAAGCTTATTAATGAACAACCTTAGTTTTTTTGGCAAATGAGGCAGTTTGAAAAAGAACTCATCCATTTTCATGATCATGGCCGCAACCTTATGATTGGCAAAAATTTGTTCAAAACTCTTTTTCTTTTTAAGATTGGTATTCACCTTGTCCCTTATGTAAAAATTAACTGTCTTTCAGTATAGCAACTTTTTCCTCTTTTTCTCAAGCTATAGATCTTGTAAACTGATATATGAAATAGAATTTAATATTTTTTATTTTTACCATTCTTTTTCAAGGAAAATATGGATCAAGCAACACAGCCCCAACAAGTACCTCAGCCTCAACCGAGCGCTGTTCAAACTAATTTTATGCAGAATTTAACTGTCTTCTTTTCTAAAAATAAGAAAACAATCTGGACCACTCTATTGATTTTTGGAGTTGCCATAGTAGTTAAAACAATCTTTTTTAAATCAGCAGTAATTTCGGTCGTTGGCACAGGTCGATTAACTGCTAAGCCAGATCAAGTAGAGATGCTAGTGACTAAGGTTGACTCAAACCCCGATCCAGTTTTAGCGATAATGGCTGGAGAAGAAAGCATTAATAAGGTGGTAACTAAAGCAAAAGAGCTAGCCGGAGATGATGTTGAGATTCAAAAATCTTTCTATCAAGTAACTCCTTCTGTAGTTACGGGTGATGTGCTTTATCAGGTGGTAAATGTGTTTAAGATCACCGCTCAGGATCCATCAAAAGCCACAGACCTAATTAAGGGTTTTTACGCCGCTGGAGCAACCACAGTCTCAGGGGTAAACTTTATCCCTGAAGATAGGGAGTCAGTTACTCAGGAAGCAAGAAAGTCTGCTATCAAGGATGCTAAGAAACAAGCGAAAGCTATAGCTAGGGCCTCAGGAAAAAGAGTGGGTCGAATAGTTAGTATTGGCGATGATCTTAGTAAGGGAAGTAGCACGGTCTCTACCGATGGGTCAGCCCCAGTAGACCAAGATGCTCCAGCCCAACTCAACTATTCAAGTGGTGTACCAACAGAGATTGACGTTTCTAAATCAATGACTGTTACCTATGAAATTTGGTAAATAAATACCTTTTCATTTTTGAGATTTTCTAGTGGTAGAATTACTACTATGCTCGGCTCACAAATGTTGAAATCTCAATTTCCGATTTTATCTCGTAAGGTCAACGACAAGCCGTTGATTTATCTGGACAATGCGGCCACCTCCCAAAAACCTCTAGAGGTAATTGAGGCAATTTCTAACTACTACTCTCAAAATAATGCCAACGTTCACCGCGGAGTACATCGACTCTCAGATGAAAGCACCACAGTTTTTGAAGAGAGTCGCGACACTATTGCTAATTTTTTTGGAGCAGATGTTGAGGAGTTAATTATTGCCCGCAATGCCACTGAGTCTATTAATGGGGTGGCCTATGGATGGGCTGATAAAAATCTTCAAGAAGGTGATGTCATTGTGACTAGTCTCATGGAGCACCATGCTAACTTTGTAGTTTGGCAGGAGGTAGCTAAAAGAACTGGAGCTAAAGTTGAGTATGTGGGTGTAGACGAAAATGGTCGGCTCAAGCTGGAAGAATTGGAAGAAAAGCTAAAAACTTTACCAGTTAAGTTAGTGACACTGGTTCATGTATCTAATACCACTGGCACAGTTAACCCTATCAAAAAAATTAGACAACTAATTACTAATCACCAAAAAGAAACACCTATTCGCTTATTACTGGATGGTGCTCAGTCAGCCCCACACATGAGGGTTGATTTTCATCAACTGGGTGCTGACTTTTACGTTTTTAGTGGTCATAAAATGTTGGCCCCAATGGGAGTGGGTGGGTTGATAGTCAAAAAAGAACTCCTTGAGTCAGGAGAGATGAAACCCTGGTTATTTGGGGGGGGAATGATTTTCTCGGTTCTACCAGAAGAGACCGAGTTCAATCCTGACTTATCTGATCGGTTTACTGCTGGTACACCAGATGTGGCGTCTATTGTGGGGTTAGCTGCAGCTTGCAACTATCTCAAAAAACTAAACATGAAAAAAGTTGAACAGCATGACCGCGAGTTGGTGATCTATACCTTAGAAAAACTTCAACAGTTTCCAGAAATAAAAATAATTGGTCCAATTGAATCTCTTTCCCAAAAACCTCTTGATCGTTTGGGTTCAGTGGCTTTTATACATCAGGCCGCTCATGCTCACGATGTGTCTCAAATTTTAGACAGTGAGGGTGTTGCGGTGCGCTCTGGGCACCACTGCACTATGCCACTTCATACTCATTTTAAGTGGCAGGCTACTACTAGAGCCAGTTTCTCGGTTTATTCTTCCAAGAATGACATTGATATTTTAGTAAGAGGATTAGAAAAAGTGAGGCAGGTTTTTAAATCATGACAGATGATATTTATCGTGAAACCATTATCACTGAAGCTAGAGATCCTCAGAACTATGGTCCTCTAAAGGGAGCTGATATTAATCAAAGTTATGTCAATCCTTCTTGTGGCGATAGTATCGAGGTTTATGTGAAGTTAGATTCAGACAAAAAGAAAATTTTAGATATTGGTTGGGAGGGAGCGGGTTGTGTTGTTAGTATGGCCAGCATGAGCTTTTTGTCAGCTAAAGTGAAAGGTATGAGTTTGGTAGAAGTAAACCAGCTAACCCAAGAAGATCTTAAAAAAATATTGGGCGTAGAAGAGATCACACCCTCAAGAGAAAAATGCATGATGATGGGTTTAATGGCAATTCAAAGAGCCGTGGAGGGCAAATAATGCAGATTTTTGTTGGCTCCACCAATCCAGTGAAAGTGAATTCAGTTGTTAACGCTGCCAGTGAAACTTGGCCAGGGGTAAAAGTGAAGGGTTTTAGTACAGAGAGCGGTATTCCCGAGCAACCAATTGGTGATTCAGTCACCAAGCAAGGCGCAGAAAATAGAGCTAAAGCCGTATTAGAAATTGCCAAAAAAGAAGGCGTAAAAAAAGATTTTTTGGGTGTTGGTTTAGAAGGTGGAGTTTTTAATGATGATGAAGGAGTGATGTGGTCTACTGTTTGGATTGCGGTGATTGATCTTAAGGGTGATATCTACTACGCCAATGGAGCCCGTTTTCCCGTGCCGACAGTTGTGGCAGAGAGAATTAATCGGGGTGAGGAGATGGGACCAATTATTGCCAAGATAGTAGGAGAAGAAGACATTCGTAGCAAGCAAGGCATGATTGGGATCATTACTGAAGGCTTTATAGATAGAACAGAAGAATATATGGGAATTGTTAAGATGGCGCTTGGGTTGTGGCATGGGCGAAATTGGTTAAATAATTTATGATATGATCTAAACTCATGATTTCTCCTCAAAAACACACTGCTCGTTTGGAAGAAAAGATACAGCATAATGATAGATTTACTCAATTTAGTTTTGAGTTAATTGAACCCCACCGATTAGAGTTTCAAGCTGGACAATATATTTCAATACAGGTTTCTGATAAGGGTGAGCGCCGCTCTTACTCTATCTGCAGTACCCCAGATAATCATCACCAATTTGATCTCTTAATAGATTATTTACCACAGGGATTAGGGGTTAAGTTTTTTCAAGGTCTTGAATTTGGTGCAGAGCTTGAAGCTCTAGCTCCAATGGGGCAGTTTATAGTTCCAGAGGAACTATCAGCTGAACATTTAGTATTTGTGGCTACTGGTTCTGGGATTGCTACTTTTAAATCCATAATTGAAGATCAGCTTCGCAACAAACAGGATCAGCGACAAATCACTCTTCATTGGGGCATGCGTCACGCGGAAGATCTATTTTGGCTAGAGGAATGGCAAGAGCTGGATGAGGCTTTTAGCAACTTTCATTTTCATCCAGTTTTATCCAAATCAACCGAGGGGTGGACGTTATGCAGAGGTCGAGTAACAGACTGCCTAAGTATTCATAAACAACCAAAGAATGCCGCTTACTTTTTATGTGGAGGTCAGGCTATGATTCAGGATGTAACTGCATTATTAATTAAACAAGGGATTGATCAAAAATTAATATTAACTGAAAAATTTTTCTAACTATGACAACTCAAACTAAAATCATCGGTAAATATAAAGTTGAAGTCATTCGTGACAAGTGCATTAGTGCTGCTAGCTGTGTGGCTATTGCTCCCGCAGTTTTTGAGATGGATGAAGAAGACTTGGCGGTGGTAATTTCTCAAGACGGAAACGATGACGAAACTAAATTATTGGCAGCTCAAAGTTGCCCAACTATGGCGGTAATTGTGACCAACACAGAAACAGGTGAGCAGGTTTGGCCACCAGAGGGAGATAACTAATGAAAAACCTACCTTTATTGCTTGGCACTTTAGTTGTGACAGCAGCTCTAATTGTTGGAGTGGTGTCTGTCTTCTCCAAAAACACCAATCAACAGCAGGCAGTTGCTGATCAGTCAGAGTTATTGACGGATTCCCCCCACGTAAAAGGTCCCGATGATGCTTTAGTTACTATAGTTGAGTTCAGCGATTTTCAATGTCCAGCTTGCAAGTCTACTTATCCGCTTGTTGAGAAGGTTGTTAAACAATATCCAGAACAGGTGCGTTTGATCTATCGTCATTTTCCTTTAGTCTCGATTCACACCAAAGCTCAACTAGCTGCACAGGCAACGGAAGTAGCTGCAGAAGAGGGTAAATTTTGGGAATATCACGATCTTTTATTCGAGCATCAGCTTACTTGGTCTCAACTCGAGGATAAAGAAGAGTATGTCGAGCAACTGGCTAATTACGCCGAGGAACTGGGCATTGACAAAGCTAGCTTTTTGGAGAGAATTGAATCAGACCGTATCAAATCACTCGTGACCGAAGATATCGCAGCGGGTGGCAAACTTAACATTCAAGCAACACCAACTTTATATGTTAATGGTCAACCTAGCCCTGCCTCTCAACTTATGCAAATAGTTGAGTCTATTATTAACAACTAGACTGATGGAGGGCTCATGAATCGGCTCAAACAATTTCTTCCTTTTATATTTCCTACTGCTGCAATCATTTTGGTTGTCATTCTGGCATTTCGCTGGTATCGTCTTCGCAGTGACCAAATTGGCAAAATCTCTGAGTTTGCGCAGGGCGTTGAGATTGAAGATTTAACAGAGACAGAGCGAAACTCTACCCTTACAGGTGTAAAAGATGTTGAAACTCTTCAGCTCCAAAGTGAGCAAGAGTCAGCCATGGGTGAGGTCAGGTATGAGTTTGGCGAGGATAGAGTTAGATTTAGCGTGACTACCACTCTTCCTAAGGAAGAAGTAGCACATTATCAAGTGTGGTTGAAAGAGGTTGATGGCCAAGCTATTCGCAAGGCTTTTGCATTAGAAATGCTTAAGGGTGGATACACTGGTAGCGCTGCTATCTCAACTGAAACATTGCCCTTTGAGGTAGTGGTCAGTAAAGAGATGGTTGACGATAACTTAATAGAACAGATCTTACTTAGAGGAGTTTTGGAAGAGGCGGAGCAGTCAAATTAAAAACTTGCCCTTGATAAGCCCGTCGAGTATGATAGGCTATAGCAGTATAAACAATCCCCGAGACACCGGGGGAAATTAAACAAAAGGAGTATCTATGGCAGATGCCTACAGTTACACCAATAGTAAGGGTCAAACTTACTATCTGCACACCCGAGAGGTAACCCTCAAAAATGGTCGTGTGCAACGAATTTATTATTTTGCCCGAGACGTGCGTCCAGAGCAAGCACTTGAAGAAGTGCCAGCTGGGATGGAAGTGATTGAGACCGAGCGCACCGGCATGCCAGTTCTACGAAAAATTCGTAAGGCTGAGTAAAAATTTTATTTTTAAAATTCAGAAAACCCTTGGTAACAAACCAAGGGTTTTTTGGTTTAATAGAGCTATATGATTACTCCAAAATTAATTAAAGAAAAACTAAAAAAAGTTATCGATCCAGAACTATATGTTGATATTGTTAGCTTAGGATTGATCTACAAAGTAACTGTTTCACCAACTGAATCAGTGCATATTTTGATGACGCTTACTTCTCCTGGCTGTCCTTTAGCTGGAGTATTTGGTAGTATGGTTAAAGGTGCCCTGAGGGACATCAAGGGTTTGGACGTAGATAAAGATGTGTTGGTTGAATTAACCTTTGATCCACCTTGGAGCCTTGAATTAGTGAGTGATGAGGCTAAGGCCGAACTAGGTTTTTAAAAGTAATTTAAAATCTAATGACCATTACAACGAAGAAATTTTTAAACCGAGCTTCATGGATAATACTAACTGCTTTACTTATTCCTGCCGGTGCTGTTCAGGCATCTCAAGATGCAATTCCTGGAGAAAAAATGTATCCAGTTAAGTTAGTTTTGGAGGATGCACTTTTAGTGATGATGAAGCCATCTAAGTCAGCTACCAGTGATATGGAGATTAAATTCACTAAGCGTAGACTTCTTGAGGTGGAGCAGGTCTCTGACACTGCTTTCGTAGTTGAGAGTTTAAATAGCTTGAACGATCAAGTTGCTGGTACTACAGACTCAATTGAAGAAGTAAAAGACCTGGAAAAACAATCTGAGTTAGTTCAGGAATATATTCAAACCCTTACCGAGACACAAACAAGCCTCCAGCAGCAAAAAGTTGCAGTAGTTAATAGAGCAGCCCCATCAGCGACAGCTCCTACGGCTGTAAATGTACCCCAAGCTCCTGTCAATAACTACGCCACCACCAATCAAGTAGTTAATAACTATTATTATTCTCCTCCCGCTCAGCAAGATAATAAACAAGACTATGAAGTTCAAAGAAAAATTGAGGAAACTCAAGCCGAGATTAGAGCAGAAATGCAAAGACTGAGACAAGTAGCTGCAGAAAACGAATTCAAACAACAGCAACAACAAATTGAAGCCGACTATCTCGAGTCTCAGAAAAAATACCAGGAAGAAGTTAAAAAAATCCAAGACAAAAATGAAGAAACTGTGAGGCAAAATCAAGAAATGATAGAAGCTCAGGCTAGAGCTATGGAAGAACAAAGAAGAGCTGAGGAAGAAGAGCGACGTAAAGCTATTGAGGAATCTGAAGAAACACGTCGCATGTCATTAGAAGAAGCTCAGCGAAAAGCCATGGAAGAATATCAACAACAGCAAAACCAAGGACATGGCAATGGTCAAGGCAACAACAATGGTCGGGGCAACGATAAAGATCACAATGACGACTAGTTACTAGTTTTAAATTTATGAAAATATTTATTGGTTCTGCCCACCGAGGATTTGAGCTTAAAGAACATCTTAAGATCTGGCTTGAAGAAGAGGGTCATCAAGTGGTTGATTGCGGCAACTCTAAGTATGATCCTGAAGACGATTATCCTGATTTTTCTTTTGCCGTAGCCAAAAAAGTTCAGCAAGACCCAGAATCTAGGGGAATTTTAATTTGTGGGTCTGGCGTAGGTGTAAATATTGCCGCTAATAAAGTCAAGGGAATTAGAGCCTCGGTTGGTTTCAGCACTGATGAGATCAGGCACGCCCGCAATCACGATGATTTAAATGTATTGTCAATTTCCTCTGAGTACTCTTCCTTCTCAGAGGCTCAAGAAATGATTGTTACTTTTATAACAACTCCCTTTGGATCTGAGGAGAGATTTATTCGTCGACTTGATAAGATAAAAGAGTATGAATCTTTATCCTAGTATCCTCACCCCCTCTATAGAAGAATATCAGCAACAACTATCTTTTGTTATGGATAGTCAGGTGGTTAAAGTTATTCAGGTAGATATTATTGATGGTGTTTTTACAGATAACTTAACCCTTACACCGCTAGACTTAATCAATATAGATCATGGTGAGTTAGAAATAGATTTTCATTTAATGACTGAAGAGCCAATGGATTATGTTCAAGAACTAATTTCCATTAAGGATCACCTACCCATCAGATCAGTAATTGCTCAAATAGAGAGAATGAGTTCCCCACTGAGCTATTTAGAAGAAGTTAAAGTTCAAGGTTGGAAAGCTGGTTTTTCTCTAGATCTTTATACTCCCGTCTCAGCCATAGATATAGATTGCTGGGGTGATCTGGACATTGTTCAACTTATGACAATCGAATCAGGATTTCAGGGTCAGGAGTTTAATCGTCGAGCTTTTGAGAAATTAACAGAAATCCATCAACATGCTCAGTCAGAAATAGAAATTATTATTGATGGGGGAGTTAAAGCAGACTTACTACCGCTTTTAAATGAAAAACAAGTTGGTGGAGCTACTGTGGGAAGTGGTTTTTGGCGAGCCAGTGATCCAGTTGCAGCTATTCAGCAATACTCCCAGTTGATGTAAACTAGGGTTATGAAGACCCAAATAAAAATTCCCGCTCAGCAAGTTCATAGCAGTATTAAGAATGTAGCTATTTTTGGAAGTGCTGATGTGGATAAAAAGCACCCTCTTTATCAAGAGGTTTTTAAAGTAGCTCGCTATCTAGCTTACAATGATAAAGTGGTTATTGATGGAGGTGGACCTGGGGTAATGGATGCAGCTACAGCTGGGGCTGAGTCTGCTGCGGGTGAGACTATTGCTGTTACTTTTTATCCCAAAGACATGCCGGAGTTTGAAGGTCGTCATCATGAGAACATTGTTGATAAGGAGATTAAGACTGCTAACTATATTGAGAGAATGTTTGGTTTAATGAATCTAGCCGATGCTTTTATAATTTTTGAGGGCGGAACTGGCACATTGAGTGAGTGGTCAACAACTTGGCTGTTAGCTCATTTGTACTATGGTAATCACAAACCATTAATACTATACGGAGATTTCTGGCATGAAGTTACTAATGTTATTAATAAGCATTTTTTTATTGGCGAAAAAGAAACGCAAGTCTACAAGATCGTTAAAAACGAAAAAGAAATGATCCAAGCCTTAAATGAGTTTGAGAAAGAACTAGAAGAAAGATGTGGTCTGCCTCGAAAAACTGAGGAGAAGAAAGTTTAAAATGCATGACATAATCACCATTGGCTCTGCTTTAGTAGACATTTTTATTAGTTCTAAAGATTTCCATCTAAAGAAAGAGGCCTCAGCTCTTTGGTTATGTGAGAAGTATGATGAAAAGATTGAGGTAGATAGTTTTAAAGTTACTACTGGTGGTGGAGGAAGCAATACCGCGGTTGGTTTTTCACGCCTAGGTTTTAAGACTGGAGTAGTGGCTGAGTTAGGCACAGATTCTTGGTCTGAGTTATTGCTGAATGATTTTGAAAAAGAAGACGTAGACACCTCACTATTGGTTCTTGAGCGCAAAGAGGAAACGGGTGGAAGTGTAATTCTATCAGCTCCAGATGGAGGTAGAACTATCATGGTTCATCGTGGCGCTGCCTCGATGTTAGATGCTAAAGATATCCCCGATCACGCTCTAATTGATACGAAGTGGATTCATTTATCTAGCATTTCTGGTCAACAGGAAGCTTTACATAAAATATTTTCGTTAGTTAGTAAACACAAAAAACAGTTTTCTTGGAATCCAGGTAAGGATGAAATTGAGCTACTAAATGAAGGGAAAGTAAACCTAACCGGCATTGATGTGACGGTTTTATTTGTGAATCAAAAAGAATGGGATAGTTTGGCTCCAGTCCACGATCAACTTCATCAGCAATGTGTGCAGATAGTGGTGACTAATAGTGAGAAGGGTGGAGCTGTTTATCAATCAGGACAGTTACATCATGAATATTCAAAAGCTGCAGTCGAGGTAGCCAATGGTACTGGGGCGGGTGATAGCTTTGCCGTTGGGTATGTGGCAGCTATTTTAAGTGGTGTTAATATTAGAAATCAGGCCGATTGGGGTAAGAAGAATGCTGGTAGTGTGATCCAACAAATTGGCGCTAAAGCTGGGTTATTGACTAAAGAAGAACTAGAGAAAGTTGTATAATAGATCCTATCCTGCCCTATGACAGATTATAATCAGATTCTCCAGCAAGAAATTCAAGACCTTAAGGACCGAGTTTCTCAGGCCAAGATGCCTGAGGAAATGACCCGTAAAGTTTCTAAGGATATTGTAGCTTTAGAGCGCTCAGTTGAGTTGGGGAGCTATGATGAAAAATATGAAAAAGTCAGTAAATACATTGATTGGGTATTGAGAATTCCCTGGCAGGCTAGAACCAAAGATAGACTTGATATCACCAAGACTCAGGAAATTTTTGATAAGCATCATTATGGAATGGATGATGTCAAAGATCGCTTCTTAGAGTATGTCTCAGTTCTTAATTTACGCAGCAACCAACCCACCAGCATTGAGTTTCGGGCTCCAATTTTACTGTTAGTGGGTCTAGTTGGTACAGGTAAAACCACTTTTGCCTTTTCTTTAGCAGAAGCTTTAGAACGAAAGATTGTTCGTATTCCTTTTGGTGGTATGGGTAATGCTAAAGATCTACGCGGTAACTCGAGGTTAATTTTGGGTTCAGAGCCGGGAAGGGTAATTAAGGGAATTGCTGAAGCTGGGGTGAGAAATCCAGTTATCTTACTTGATGAGATTGATCGTGTGACTAAAGAAGCCAATGCCGATATTATGGGTGTTCTAATTGAGCTTTTAGACCCAGCCCAAAACGATAGATTTGTAGATGACTTTATCGATTATCCAGTTGATCTTTCTCAAGCAATTTTTATTGCTACCTGTAACAATACTCGTGAGATAGCAACAGCTGTTTTAGATCGTATGGAAAAAATTTCCATGCCTTCTTATACAGATGACGAGAAAATTAAAATTGGCAAACATTACATTTTGCCCCAGCTCTTAAAGGAGGCTGGTTTGAATGATGATCAATTTGTGCTTCTGGAAGAAGTTTGGCCCACGATGGTAAGACCATTAGGATTTGATGCGGGTATCAGAACTCTCCAGCGTAACCTCAAGGGAGCAGTACGCAAAGCAGCTAGAATTATTGTAGAAAAAGGTTATAAAGAGGTGGTGATTACTTCAGAAAATGCGAAGATCTTCTTACCTCAGTACTGATCTGTTAAGATATAGTAAGCATTTTACATAGTGATAGATTATGGATTTTAGAAAGGTTTTTTTATGTCACAGTTAGAAATAATTCCTCTCGGAGGAATGGGAAAAGTTACTCAGAACATGTACCTTTATGTATATGAAGACGAAATTTTAATCGTTGATTGTGGGATTGGCTTTCCTGACAATTATATGCCAGGAGTAGATATCTTAATTCCTGACACTTATTATTTACAATCTCTTTTAGAGAAAGGTAAGAAAATTGTAGGTATGCTGCTTACCCATGGTCATGATGATCACATTGCAGCTACACCATACATTTTGCCAGATTTACCCAGTGGATTTCCTATTTTTGCCTCACCCCTAACAGCTGGTTTTGCCAAACAACGCATGGGTGATGGAAAAGTTAAGCGAGAGATAAATGTAGTTAAAGATAACCAGCCATTCAAGGTAGGTCGGTACTTCACTCTGACGGCCTATGCCATGACTCATTCAGTGCCTGATACCAAGCACTATACCATCGAGACTCCTGAGGGAGTGATTTACCATGGGACTGATTTTAAGCTAGATAAAAACCCAGTCGATGGCGTTACCCCCAACTTTGACTTATTAAGAGAAGTAGGTAACAAGGGCGTTTTGTGTATGTTGGTAGATTGTTTAAGAGTCGAGCGACCAGATTGGTCTCCATCTGAATCTACTACTGGCCCAGCGATTGAAAAATCAATGAGAGATACTAAGGGTAAGTTCATCATCACCCTTATGAGCTCTCACATTCACCGAATTCAACAAACTATTCAGGCAGCCAAAGAACATAAGCGCAAGGTAGTCTTTATTGGTCGATCAGTTGAACAAAACATCGAGATTGCTCTAGAGCTGAAAAAATTACATATCTCTCGAGAAATGTTGATCGATAAACGAGACATGGATGACTATAGAGACAATGAGTTGTGTGTGATTATTGCTGGTAGTCAGGGTCAAGAGGGCTCGTCTTTAATGAGAGCTATCTTTGGCGAACATCGCAGTGTTCGAATTAATCCCCAAGATAAAGTAGTTTTTTCAGCAGATGCAATTCCAGGAAATCAACTGAATTATTTTGGCGCCATTGATGAACTAGCAAAAAATAAAGTTAAAGTTCTTTATCCTGACATCATGCCCAATCTTCACCAGTCTGGTCATGCTAGTGCGGCTGAGCAAATAGAGTTAGTCTCAGTTATTAAACCTCAGTATGTGATGCCAATTGGTGGTCAGGACAGGCATAGAGTCATGTTTAAAGAAGTAGTAGCCGAACCTTTGGGAATTAAAGGAAAGCAAGTTTTATTACCCAATAGTGGTGAAGTAGTCTCTTTCTCTCAAGGCAAGCTTAGCATTAAAAAGAAATTTGATATCAGACCTAAGATCGTTGATGGAAAAGGCATTGGGGACGTGGGCCCAGTTGTCTTAGCTGATCGCCGTGCTTTGAGTGAGGCAGGAATCATTGTTTTGGTTATGCCTAGAATCAAAGGACAGCTAGATTTAAAAAATATGTTAGTTGTTTCTCGAGGCTTTGTTTTCATGAAAGAAGCAGAAGAGGTAATTCAATTTATTAAAGAAGGAACGGCCAAGGTTGTTGATAGTTTTAAGGGTAAGGTTTCTGATCAAAAACTAAAACAGGCTATTGAAAGAAAACTGAGTCGTAAACTATATAAGATAATTCAACGAGAGCCTTTGATCGTACCAGTTATATACGAAGCCAGATAATTCAGGCTATAATTTTTTCATATGGCAAAGAAACGTAAATATAAAAAAAGAAAAAAGAAACAGCCAGTAGTTTTGAAGATCAAAAAAGAAACTACTTATACTATCTCTGGGATAGTGCTGATAATTTTTGGTTTATTGATAGCAGTTTCATTTTCTGGACAAGGTGTGTTGTTGGCTCGGGTGAACCAATTTTTAATTGATCGCCTGGGACTAAGCATGCTATTTTTACCGTTTGTTTTTATTTCATCTGGTCTAGTTATGTTTCAAAGTAAATGGAAATGGTCAAAGCCCCATGTATTGTTGGGGGTGATTTTACTGATGATTGGGAGTGTGGGTGCCTTAAAAACTGGTGATATTGGAGAGAACACTTTTGCCAACTTTGCCAAATTACTATCTCCCTCCGGAGCTTATGTGGTTTTTTTAGGGGTTCTATTAATTGGATTGTTGATTATGCTCCAGCTCTCGTTTGAAGAGATCCTTGATGGATTATTTAAGTATAAAGAAAATAAACAGAAGAGGGCCGAAGAAAAAGTTACTAAAAAAGTGGAGAAAGAAATTGAAAAAGCCAAGGGATTTAAATTACCCAGGCTCGGCCTGCCCTTTGGTAAGAAAGGTGAAATAAAGATCAATCAGGGTGATAAGAAGACAGACGAAACAGTTGGGGAATCAACTGCAGACCCAATTGGTACGGCCGTAGAGGGTAAGGCTCCTCCCGTTGTGCCCACAGAAGGTGAGCGGCCCCCAGGACTTGCTGATACTACGGTTAATACTCGTCAAATTATGTGGGAGTATCCACCCCTATCTCTTTTGTCTTCTGCTCGTGGAGGAGAAGCTGATCGAGGCGATGTCAAAGAGAACGCTCAGATTATTGAAAACTCTCTAGACTCATTTGGCATCAAGGCTAAAGTGGTAGAGGTTAACTATGGTCCTTCAGTCACCCAGTATGCACTTGATATTTCCAAGGGGACTAAGCTAAGTAGAATCACTAATCTATCTACAGATTTGGCTTTATCTCTAGCAGCTCCAACTGGACAAATTAGAATTGAGGCCCCAATTCCAGGCAGATCTTTGGTGGGAATTGAGGTGCCAAATCACTCAGCTGAGTTTGTCACACTTAAAACTATGTTGTCGGCACCTCAGATGAAAAAACATAAGAGTAAGTTAGCTTGGGCCATGGGAATTAATGTGAGTGGCAAGCCCATGATTGTGGATGTGGCTGCCATGCCCCATATGCTGGTAGCTGGTGCAACCGGTTCTGGTAAATCAGTGGGGATCAATAGCTTCCTGTGCTCGGTTTTGTTTAGAGCCAGTCCCGCAGAGGTGAAGTTTATTCTGGTTGATCCCAAACGGGTGGAGTTGACTGGTTTTAATGGCATCCCACACTTACTTACTCCAGTAATTGTCGAGCCCAAGAAAGTTGTTTCGGCTCTTAAGTGGGCGGTGGTAGAAATGGAAAATCGTTATAAAAAATTAGCAGAAGTAGGGGTAAAGAATATTAGTGGATACAACGAATTGGCTGGTTTTGCAGCCATGCCCAGTATTGTAATCGTGATCGATGAGCTGGCAGATGTAATGCTTTTCTCTCCATCAGAGGTGGAAGAAGCAATTACTCGTATTGCTCAGATGGCAAGAGCCGTGGGAATTCATTTAGTCTTGTCTACTCAACGACCATCAGTGGATATCATTACTGGTTTAATTAAAGCCAACATTCCTTCTAGGGTAGCTTTTAATGTCTCTTCAATGACTGACTCACGAGTGATCTTAGATCAACCTGGAGCAGAGAAGCTTTTGGGTAGGGGTGACATGCTCTTTATTCCTCCCACCCAAGCTAAGCCAATGCGTATCCAAGGCACTTATGTTAATGATAAGGAAACCAAACAGTTAATGGACTTCCTTAAGTCTCAGGGTCAACAACCTGACTATGAGGAAGAAATAATTAGTAAGTATAAGCCAGAGACAATAGGTGGTCTTTCGACAGGTTCGGCTGGAAAAGATGTGGATCCACTTTTCAATGAAGCAGTTAAGTTATTTGCTCAATATGATAAAGCTAGCTCTTCATTGATTCAAAGAAGATTGTCAGTGGGCTATGCACGTGCTGCTAGGATCTTAGATCAACTTCATGATGCTGGTTTAGTTGGTCCTCATGAGGGCAGCAAACCCAGAGAAGTGAACATGGAAGCAATTAAAGCACATCTTAGTCAGCCTGAGCAGGCTGAAAACTGATCTTTAGCTTCAGGGGTTAAGACTTCCCAAACTAATCTCAACAATGACCTTGTTTGCCATTCTAAAAAAGGAGTTACTTTGTCAATGTGATTACTGATCAGTAAGTCAGCTTCATGAGGAGCCCTGTCCAGTTCCCAGAGCGTACGACTCATGCGGGCATCATAGTCTTCACGTTGATCACGTAGCCAATCATCGGCGTATTGGTTATATTTCATATGAGGCATCACAAATACCTTCAAAATGAAGGGTTTGTTTTCAACATCATCTTTAATAAATTTACTTACTTTAGGCCAAGCAGTCATCTCCACGTGAGTGACAGCGATTGGCTCAGGACGTGATAAAGCATCAGTTAGACTAACTTTTGGTAAACCGTAAAGCCGACTACCCTGAGTAACCCATTCTAAAAGCTCATCATTTTGAATAGCTTTTTTAAAAGCAGGTGCGGAATCATAAAAATAGTAATCGATCGCATGCTGTTCATCTTTGCGTGGTTGTCTGGAAGTAGCTGTAATAATTTTAAAGATTGAGTTGGGATAAAGTTCATCTATTTTTTCACGAATAGCATCTTTTCCACCACCAGCTACACCTGAGAGCAGCAGCAGGACTTTAGAGTATTTATTTTTATTTTTTTTAATTCTTTGTTTGATATCAGCAGTATGCCAAATACCAAAGCGATCACGATTTCGAGAGAAATTTGAGTATTCAGGAAAAAATTTACTTAGTTTGTCGGGACAGAGATAAAGGTTAGTTTGCGAAAGTTGTTGCTTAAGATCTTCTTCGTTTGAGAGTGATACAGAAATAGACATAGTGTATTTTAACAGAATTTTATCTAGTACTTTATGGTTAATTGTTTTAACATAAAACAATGCAGTTGGATTTAATATTAGGATTATCAGGCGGACTATTAACAGCTTCGTGGGGGGCCTTTAAAGATTCTCCCTATGAGGGTTTTAGTTTGAGGAGTTTCTGTCGGTCAATTTTAGTAACCGCTGGATTTTATTTTTTATTTTTATTTTTATTATCTAAAACTGATTTTTCATTTCATCGTTTAGCAGTTTTATTTTCAGCCGTGGCTCTAGAAAGGTTGACCCAAGAATACTGGAAAGCTTTCTTTCGTTCCAAACAAAGAAAGGGAATTTATAAAATTCCTCAGTCATTTCATGTATTTGGTAAGGTGATGACTTATAAAAAAAGATTTCCTTTGGGGATCTTATTGTCAGTTTTAACAGTCGTAGTTTTAGAGATTTTATTTGGAGTAAGTATCTCTGGAAACTCTTGGATAATTCCTGGAGTTATTCTATCAACCCTGCCTTCCCTTGGTGGAGCGTGGAAAGATGCCCCTATAGAGGGTTTTGAAATCAAGAAATTCCCGCGCAGTTTTATTATTATGTTTGCTTCAATTTTTCTATTAAGTCGGTTGACTAATAATTTGATGATTCTAGTTTTAGGAGCTGCGGGACTAGAGAGACTATTGGTGGAGTTCTACAAAACATTCTTGTTTTTGAGTACTCCAGGGAAATTTAACTCTAAAGTTACGTTTCCTGAATGGAAACAAAAACGAATACTTTTTATGGTGAGTTATACATTGGGATTGGTAATTTTATTCATAAGTTTAGTTTTGTAATAATTAATTTAAATAAAAAGCCACCCCGAAAGGTGGCTTTCTTTGACAATGAATTTAATGGACACTATTTTATTTATCTGGGGCTTCAGACGCGGCTTGAGCTACTTTGTTAATAACCTCAGCAATTCCTTCAGCTGCGGAGGAATCTAGTGAATCCCACGTACCATCTTCATTATTGTATGAACCCATAATGAAGTACATTCTATTGCCGCCACTACCTTCATACGGCAGCCATTCTGCGTCATAACCACAGAGTTCAATTGCCTTCTTAGCATCACCGTCTACTGCCACGCATAAACATTCAAACTCGACGTGTTCGCGCAACCCTCGGTTGAAATAGGTGATTAAACCATTCCATACTTCTGCTGGTCCGTTCATGTCAAAACTCCTTTTTGAAAAATCTAAAAAAAATCCCACACACGGTCGCTGATGACCGTAGCTTTAGATTTATCAAGAAAATTTGATTTTTTTAGTGTGGGATCGCTGGTTTCAAATGAATTAAATTGACAAATGCTTCAAGATAGAGAAAAATAAAATGACCTATAAACAGAATTGTTGTAGGTGTAAAAAAGAATTTACTTATAAGAGAGACATTACTTCTTACAAAAATAAGAATGATATCTACCTAATGTTCCCAAAAAATTCTATAGGAGGGGCTCATGAAGAAAGACCTCATGAGTATCTGGAGAACGAGCTTATAAACCTGTTGGGAGATAAGTTTGGCGTTATTGGAAATGTTTGGTTGTGCGATGAGTGCCTTAGGAGTGATTGGCTTAAGAAATTCATGAAGGATGAGAAATTAAGAGTTGGAGTAAGGAGAGCTTTGGTGGGGATTACAAACACTTTTGCAGTTCCTTTCTCCGTACTATATCTATTGAGACAAGAGAATGATGGGCTTGGTGTTTTAGGTTTTGTACTCGTGGTGGGGAGCTCTTTTATTGCATGGTTTTTATATGGATGGTTATTCCCAAAGTATAAATCAGACATGCCAGACATGAGTATATAAACCAATGCTTAATATTGTTGAGTATAAACAACTGGTGTTGAAGTATGGATCTCATTCTAGCTGGGCAATTTGGGACTATAAAAAAGAGAGCGATGCATCAATTATAGGTAAAAATTTTAATCAACTGCATTCAAAATTTGTACTTTTAGCGCTAAATGCATCTGGCTCAATAGCAAAACCACCCTGGTCTAATTTTCGTGGTGGCAAACACGATCGTAAATTAAAGTATGCTTGCAATGATACGCAGTTGCGTGGCTCCTATATAACAGACATCTTCAAAGATATTCCAGAACCAAAGTCTAGAAAAATTAAGAGTCTTCTTACTGATGAAATAATAGATAAGAATGTTAGCCTGTTCAATCAAGAAATGAGAGACATCGGCATAAATGAACTTACTCAATTTATTGTATTGGGCGCTCCAAACTCTCTGCTCTCAAAATACTTCAATAATCATTTTAGGCAAAATTACAAAAACCATATTACCTATTACTATCACTATTCATATTACAGACTTACAGACAGAGCGTGGGTTGAAGGTTTTTGGAAGAAACTAGGCATTAATCAAAACTTTGATTTAGCTATTAGTAAGTACACATAGGTTTCTCATAGCTCTGTCGCACAATGTAGGTTGTAAGGATTGACCACCAGGCTATAACTATTCCATTAAACCATGAATAAGCCCATAATACAGCGCTAAGGAGGTTGTTTTTAGCCTGGATAAGCTCAAGTTATAAAAAAGGACTATTTTTCAGCAATATTGATATAATAAAATTTAATGACAAAGAAAAAAATAAAACATATTCTTTTAAGATTATTTCTATCTGGAGTTTTAAGTGTTGGGTTTTTATTGATCACGATTCTATTTTTGAAAAGCACTGATGGTCTTGCCCCTAAAGAAATAGCAAGCGTTGGCGATGCGAATGTGTGGCGCATAGTTCTTATATATGGTTTTTTAACGGCTACTTTCACTTTTATAACTCTATGGAAAAAAACATTTAGACTTTCAGCGATCCTATTGTTTGTTACGTGGTTACTGGGAACTTCTTTTGTTATTTTAATAAAAACTCAAAACTCTAATAAGATTGAAGAATCTAATATTGGGGAATTCCAAAAATGTTATTTTGATGACACCTGGATTCAGGTAGCTAATGATGCAGACTGCGATCAAAAAATAAATGAATTTAAGGCAGCTCAAGCAGAACCCACTGTGAATCCAAGTACTAAGCCCGCTGCCGCATTAGTAGCTGAAAATAATAAGCCTGATAGTGAAGATCTCTGGAAGGTTGAAAAAATTAATGAAGTAACAACCGATACTCAGTTTCCAGCTGATAGTAGAATGGGAACCCCAGAAGAGTTGTTTGTTGCAATTAACAATTACAGGGGCGCTCACAATATTCCTTTAGTTCAAAAACATGATACTCTTTGTAGAATTGCCCAGACCAGAGCCAACCAGCTTCTTGAGTTAGGAGAACTTGATCAGCATGCGGGTATGAATTCACTAGCTCATTCACAACAGGATTTTAATAATATGGGAGAGGTAATCGGGGGAGGAACTCAAAAACAACTTGCTGTGCACACAGTTGAATGGGGATGGGGTCGTTCATTAACTGGTCATCGAGAAAGCATATTAAATCCAAAATGGTCTCACGGATGTGGTGGGGTCGCAGGACTTTTTAATGTATTTGTATTAGGAAATAATTAGCACTCAAATAGTTGAAAAAGATTGATATGTCAATAAAAAACGTTTGGGATCACTGCCTTTATGATCTCTTTATTTTTCAAATTTTCAATGAGAAAAGAGATCATAAAGGCAGTCACCCCAGTTGTCAATATGGACTTTATCTTGGTACAAGAGTTAAATTTAAACATATCATTTTCGTTGTTGGATTTTAGTGTTTTTTCCTTAGCTCCAACACTAATAATTATATCAATTTTAAGTAAAAAATTCAAGGGTAAAAAGCATAAAAAAGATTGATAAAGCAGTTAAAAAATATGATGACGTGGGGTATTTTTTTTATCAAAACAAGCGCTTATTTAGTGGGGGAGCTGCCACGTGGGCGCCGGCTTGTTGTTCACTACCCGCATAACTCATGGGTGAAAAGTCATTCTACTAATTCCCCAACCCCCACCTTTACAGAGAGAGGGATAAAGGGGTTCCTTAAGCTACAGAGATGGCTTTTTATAGTGCTTTTGTTCGCACTATGGGATAAGTTACTGTAGGTAAAAAAGGCTTGTATCTAGGGAGGTATTCATTGGACAATTACTATTGTTAGTCAGGGACTTGTTATCAGTTGGGTGTTTTGAAAAAAAACATAATGATAGTTATACTGATACTTTACAAAATAAAAAGAGGCGTGGTATACATATCTCAGTACAAACAATTTGATGAGCCTGAGCAGCCATTCGTTGTTTATCCATCGACCTCATAGGCGTCGAATGCTTGCTCAGGTAAGTCAAATATAAATTAATAAGAAGATTGGCCAAAGGATATTTTTGAACAAGTATCTTTCGGCCAATTTGGGGTCAGTCGACAAATCTTGTTAATCTCGTTTAAACATAATTAGTTTTTGTTCCTATTAATAGGGATGACTTGTTTTGTTGTGAGATTAATACTTGTCGGCAGACCCCTTTTTTTGGAGTTCTTTCTTTCTAAGAAAGGACGTCAAATGACGATCCACAAAGCACGTTCGCTGCTAGGTGATAACTTCACCCAACTCTCAGATTTGGAGATTAAACAAATCATTTATTTTTACCAGGGAATCTCTGGTCAAATTATCAACAGCTATTTCAATGAAAATAGTTGTGGACTAAAATTAAAAATTAACTAAGGAATTTCAAAATGAAAAATAATAATTCATTAACAGCATTAATATATTGCAGAGTATCATCTCAGCGGCAGGTCGATGAAGGATCTGGGCTAGATAGCCAGGAAACTAGATGTAGAAACTACTGTAAGGGAAAAGAATATCTTGTAGAAAAAGTGTTTCAAGAAGAGGGTGTTTCGGGAGATTTATTCGATCGGCCAGCTATGAATGAGTTACTTCAGTATATTGATGACAATACTCATAAAAATTATGTGGTAGTTTTTGATGACCTTAAAAGATTTGCTCGAAATCATAAAGTTCATTTTCGATTGAAGCTAGAGTTTATTGAGACAAGGAGTGTAAAGCTGGAGTGTTTAAATTTTGATTTCAAAGACACCCCCGAAAGTGAATATGTGGAGCTTATCTTAGCTGGCCATGCGGAGCTTGAAAGAAAACAAAATCGTCAGCAAGTTATTAATAAAATGAAGGCAAGGCTAGATCGTGGTTATTGGCCATTCTGTCCTCCCACTGGATTGAAGAATAAAAAAAGTGAAGTTCATGGAAAGATCTTATTTTCTCATGAGCCTTTTGCCACCATCTTCAAAAAAGCTATAGAAGGCTATGCTCACAATGTGCTTAATACGCAGCACCAAGTGAGAGACTTTATTAATAAAAAATATTCTGAAAATAATCTAGATGAAACAATCTCTCTTCATGGAGTTGAAAGATTATTGGTAAATCCTCTCTATGCTGGTTTGATTGAGTATGCGCGATGGGAAGTGCCGATGAAGAAGGCTCAGCACAATGGTTTTATCACAGAAGAAGTTTTTAAAATTGTCCAAGAAAAATTGGCTGGAAAGAGTAAGCCCAAGCTTAATAAAACATTCAATGCAGATTTTCCTTTAAGACGGTTTGTAACCTGTGAGGCTTGTGGAAGTAAACTCAGAGCCAGCTGGAATGGCAACGGTAAAGGGAAACACTATCCCAATTACTGGTGTCAGAACAAAGACTGTGAGTTTTGCTACAAAGTTACAAAAGCACCAGCCATGCATGAGGATTTTGAGGCTATTCTGCAGTCGGCGCGGGTTGAAGGATCTTGCTTAGATTTATCTAAAGCTATCTTTAATGAGGTTTGGGAGTTTAAAAAAACAGAGTGGCATGATGCTAACCAAAACTGTGTGTATAGGCAAAGAGATCTTAATAAGAAGATATCTAGCCTGACCGATAGGATTGCAAATGCTAGCAATGAAGCTGTAGTGGCTGCCTATGAAACTAGAATTGAAGAGCTAAGCGATGAGCTGAAAGATATATCACAAGCCTCTGCCACTAAAAAGAAGTTTGATAAAAAAAGCTTTAATCATTGTTGGAACCAAGTCGGAGAGCAATTAAAGAATCCACTCTTACTCTGGAAAAGTCCAAATTTAGAGGACAAAAGAACGGTTCTCCATATGTATTTCAATGAAGGACTCAGCTGGCATTATGAAAAAGGTTTTGGAACCGCTAAATTTGCCGATGAGATCAATCTTTTACAGGATATTTCTGAAGGAAAAATCCCAGATGTGGAGATGGCGGGCTATGAACCCGCGTCCGCAAGTGAGCAAGAACACCATCTACAGACTTAGTTTATTTTTCATATTAAGCAAAACGTGAATAAACAAACGGATTTTACTTAAGGCTTGTCATAAGTCTTAGATGGATCATGGCAAGCAATAATCCATTGTCACACTGACTGAGGTTTCACCCATAAACTAGCGCCAGTGAGACTGAGCCTATAGATGTCATTAAGCGTATAAAACGCTTGCTGAAGCGTAAGCTGGAGTAGCTTGAGGCATACTCTTATCGAGCATGTCGGCAACCCAGTTCTTAGCGCTTTGAACTGTATCTGTGACAGTTATGTTTTTGACCTTGTTTAACGTCTTGAAGTCAAAGACGGTCTGCAGATGTTAATGAGCACATTACGTCGAATCAATACATCCCCGTAATGTCCTATATTATAGCATCTGAATTGACAACTCACCAGGTTGGAGAGCATAATGAGCTTATGAAACAAAAAGGTTTTAGTTTGTTAGAGCTTCTTGTAGTTGTTTCCATCATTGGGATTTTAATTGCAATTGCTGCGGTCGGTTTTACCGCTGCTCAGAAGAGAGGTAGGGATGCTCGTCGTCGTGGTGATCTTAAATCTTGGCAAGATGCTTTAGAACAGACCTACGCAGAAGAAACTGACTATCAAGGTACGGGCTCAAGCGCAGTTTGTCAGGACAGTGTTGACGCTCACATGAACGGCGTTACTCCCACAGATCCCAAGGGAGGTTCCTATGCCTATGCTCCTTCTTGTCCAGATGCTGATTCTTACTGTATTTGTGCACAAGTCGAACTGGATGATAGCGGTAACAGCAATGACACAGCCTGCGATTACGATGATTCTGGTGATGAAGATTATTTCTGTGTCAGTAATCTGCAGTAGGCTCAACTTCCATGAGCAACCACTAAGCCATAGATTTTTTTGACTCCTGCCTGTTTTAAAACCTGAGCACATTTATTTAAAGTGGTACCAGTAGTAGTCACATCATCGATGATTAGCACTGATTTTAAATTAGGTATTTTTTGATTAATGACAAAAGTATCTTCTAAATGCACGAGTCTTTTTTTCTTGTCACTAATTTTTGCTTGGGGCTGAGAATACTTGGTTCTTTGAAGGAGTTGAGTAAAAGGAATTTTTGTGACCCTGCTTAGTTCTTGGGCAATCTCTGTAGCTTGATTAAAACCTCGTTGACTATGTCTTTTTTGATGAAGTGGGACAGAGGTAATGGTCTCAACTTGAGGAAAATTGGTAGTTAAATAGATTATTGAGGCTAAGATATCACCAACATCTTTCACGCCCTGGTATTTTAGGGCTCCGATTAGTTTTTTAGTAATCTCTTCGTATTCAGCCATGATAATAATTTTTTCCAAAGACAAATTGTCAATTTTGGGCTTAATTGTTAGAGGATAAAAATTTATTTTTTCATAACAGTTTTCACAAAGAAGTGTGTCAAACCCACCACACCCAATACAAAACTGAGGAAAGACTAAACTTAAAATAAAACTAAACATTTCTATAATTATTGCAATCTAAACTAACCATAGCTGTATTGTCTTGTGGTTTGCGGTAGAGTAACATGAGTTAGTTGTCATTAAGTAATTTAGGAGATAAATATGTCTGGTTTTTATACTCACATTGAAACAGAAACACTTGAAAATACTTTTTTTAGAAAAGTTCTTTTCACCGGTCCAAATAGTCAATTGGTCTTAATGGCCCTGCAGCCAAATGAAGACATTGGTAGTGAAGTTCATTCAGAAAATGATCAATTTTTTAGATTTGAAACAGGGGAAGGTAGGGTAGTTATTGGCGATGAAGAATATGTGGTTAAAGATGGTGATTCAGTGGTAATCCCCGCTGGGACTGAACACAACATTATTAATACTTCAGCTACAGAGATGTTGAAGATGTACACTATCTATTCTCCAGCCCATCATCCTGATGGAACTATTCACCAAACAAAAGCTGAAGCCATGGCTGCAGAGGAAGAGGAAAATCATGATTAAAATAAACCAAGTCATCCTCGATATGGAGCTAGAGGTTTTTCATCAAAATGAGATAAAAAAAGTTAATTTAAACGATTATCGAGGCCAGTGGTTAGTACTGTTTTTTTATCCTGCTGATTTTACTTTTGTTTGTCCCACCGAGCTTAGGGAGCTGGCAGATAGCTATGATCAATTTCAAAAGGCAAATGCTGAGATTTTAAGTGTTAGTACAGATACTGTTTTTGTACATAAGGCTTGGCAAGATTCATCAGAAACAGTAAAGGCAATTAAATTTCCAATGGTTGCTGACCCCACAGGAAAATTGAGTAGAGAATTTGGTACCTACATCGAAGATGAGGGTTTGTCTCTCCGCGGTACTTTTATTATTGATCCGGATGGAGTTTTAAAAGCGATGGAGATCAATAACAACGACATTGGTCGCTCTGCAGTAGAGCTACTAAGAAAGTTGCAAGCGGCTTCATTTGTGCGAGAGCATGGAGGTGAGGTTTGTCCGGCTAGCTGGAAGCCAGGTGGTAAGACTCTTAAGCCCGGCTTAGATTTAGTGGGAAAGATTTAGTCAAATAGTTTTTGACCAGTAAATATCCATAGCCAAACACCAGGTCACCGACTAAGGTTCTTTTATAAAAAGGCACCGCTAGTAAATAGCAGGTAGTTAATCCTGCCCAGGTATGAGGATACCAGTACCACCACACACCCAAGTTTGAGATTAAGAAAAAAGAAAATGAAGCCAAGGGTAATAAGATCAGCTTAAAGCGAGTGTTTTTGGCCAATTTTCCTAACATTGGATACATGGCAAAGCCTAGATAAGTTATCCAAAATCCGGGGTAGAATCCACCCACCAGCCAATCAAATAAAATAATGATGGTAAAAAATAACCAGTTATTTTTTCCAAAAAACCCAAAACTACCTAGGGGACTCACATTAGCTGGTAAGTAGCCTAATCTAGAAACAAAAACTGCAGCTGCAGTAGTGAAAGATCTAGAGTTCAGCTTGATCAATTTCTTCATAAATAAATTTGACGATATCGTTACTTTCTAAAACAGTTTGACTGACACCTTGCTGAGCAAATTCATCGTTCACATAAAAAGCCCAGTAATGTTTATTGTCTCCAGCAACACCATTAATACTAGTTATAAACATACCTGCTTCACCATAATCTTTGGTCTCAATCTCAGCTTTCTCTTCTAAAAGCTCGAGTGCAGTTTGGCCGCTTTGAGAAGCAGTCAAAACTAATTGAGCGGCAGTATTTTCTTGGATAAACTCAGTAATTTCTGGAGTAGGAGTAGCATCGGTTGTGGGCGTAGGGGCAAGATTTGACCCCTGCTGATTATAAAGATATAGTCCAGCACCCAATATAAAAAGAAAGAAAAGAATTTTTTTCATGGTTTATTTAAATTTCTCCATAGCTACTCTAATATTAGTTTTAGCTGACCACTGGTCTATCAAGCTTTGGTTTTCTATTTGAGATAACTGCGCGTGATAAGGCACTGATTTTTTATCTTGATAAAAAATCCCTAAAGGAATTCTATCTGCCTTTTGAGCTTTGAGTATAGCGGCAATTTTATCACTTGAATCATGATTTTCATCAGTCAAATCATACATTCTCTCTGCAAAAAAGAGGTGATTCTCTTTTTTATTAAAACTGGGACAAAGCTGAATCACATCCACTAGAGCAAATCCAGAATGTGCGATAGCTGTTTTTACCAGTTGAGTTAACTGGGGTGGTTTGGTGCTATAGCCTCTAGAAACAAAGCTTGCTTCTGCTGCTAGGGCAGATGAGATAGGATTGAATGATTTTTCAATTACCCCAGTAGGAGTAGACTTTGTTTTAGTTCCTTTTTTAGTGGTGGGTGAACTTTGACCCGTAGTTAAACTATATCGGCTATTGTTATGAACGATTACCGTCACATCATGATTCCCCCTAGCTAGGGAAATAAAGTGGTTTAAACCCTCACCATAGAAATCACCATCACCGGCCACAATAACTATTTTTAAGTTATGGTTAACCAATTTTGCACCAATAGCATTGGGCAAGGCTCTACCATGTAATCCGTGAAATCCGTAGGCATAGTTAAAGTCAGCCATATTACCACTACAGCCAATTCCATAAAAGATAACCAAATTAGCCTCTTTTATCTCAAGCTCAGATACTGCTTTTTGCAGTGAGTTAAGGATCATGAAATCACCGCAGCCGGGGCACCAAGTGGGGGCGATCGGAGACTTAATAGAGCTAGTAGTAATGCAAGACATATTTATTTCTTATTTTTCCTTAAGCCAATTTTGTAGATCTTCTACATAAAAAGGCCTTCCATCATAACGGTGAATTCTATCTGCAAAAGAAATCTCTGTTTCTTGTTTAATCAGCCGCTCTCCTTGGCCGGATTGATTTCCTTCGATCATAACTAGTTTTTTAGCTTTTTTAGCCAGCTTAGTAAATTCCTTTTTTGGGAAAGGCCACATAACAGGTAGATGAATTGCATTAACAGCCTGTTTTTTTTCTATAGATTGTGTCTGGATAAGCTGAGAAACAACATTGATGGTTGAGCCCCAACAAACAAAGGTAGTTGCGGCTTTTTTGGGGCCTACTAAATAAGGCTGTGGAATTTCCTTAATCAAACCATCCATTTTACGAGTTCTTTTTTCTACTTGATTTACTGTTGGCTTTATTTCTTCTGTGGCAAAGCCAAACTCATCATGCTCATAGGAATTTGTGAGTTGAAGACCATGTTTTTGACCGGGAACGCTGCGTGGAGAAATGCCGCTTTTTGTTACTTTGTAACGACGGAAAGAACCATCTTTAGGGGCAGATCTAATCATACTTTGATGTGGGAGACTATAACTAAGCTGTGGCTTAGGTATGGTTTGATGAGACTCTAAAATAAATTTATCACTCAGAATAAATACTGGAATTTGATATTTCTCCGCTAAGTAGAAAGCTACTTTGGTTAATTCAAAATGCTCCTCAACTGTACCGGGAGTTAAGACTACTCTTTGGGTATCACCATGACCAGCTGTTAAGATAAAACTCAAGTCAGCCTGTTCTGTCCAAGTGGGTAGGCCGGTAGCGGGCCCTTTTCTTTGTGCTTCTAGAATTACCAAGGGAATCTCAGCCATGCTAGCAAAAGAAACACTTTCTGCCATGAGTGCAAAACCACCCCCTGAAGTTCCAGTCATAGCTCTTACTCCGGCAAATGATGCTCCTAAAGCATGATTGATGGCACCTATCTCATCTTCTGCATGCTTGACTATTAGAGGATAATTTTGTTGTTGAGCTGCTAAATAATGCAGCAAGGCAGTGGCGGGAGTCATGGGGTAAGCACTATAAAATTGAATTCCAGCCGCAATAGCTCCTAAGCCAACTGCTTCATTTCCAGTAAGCAGAATCTGATCATCTTTTGATTTAGGAGTTTGTTTAATAGGTTTGCCTAATTTTTTGGCAGCTGCATAACCAGCCTTGAAAGCTAGTAAATCATCTTGGATAATTTTTTCACTTTTACCAGCAAATTCATCTTCAATAATTTTTCTTACAACTGCGCGGTTGAAGTTTAAAAAATAGGCCGATACTCCCAAGACAGCTATATTGGCGGCATTAAAGGAGCCTGTTTTTTCTTTAGAAATAGAGCGAAAAGGAATTTCTAAGATTTGTTTAGTCAGGTGGGAATACTCTTTTTCATCCAAATGCCCAGCATCTGAGTTGTAAATAACTAGAGTTTCTGAGGTAATCTCGTCTCGGTGTTCTTTAAAACCATTTTTATTTAAAGTTATTAAAATGTCTAAATCTTTTTTCTGGCAATCGGCTTGGTAATTACTAGCAAAGACTTGCCCAGTTTGATGACCGCCTTTAATAAGGGAGGGATACTCTAAATAGTTGAAGGCTTGCAAACCATGACGCTTGCATATTTTAGCCATCATTTTTGAGATGACCATTACACCCTCACCTGCTTGACCAGCAATTTTCCAATTGATAGTAAATAATTTATTCATGGCGGAGGTGGAGGGATTCGAACCCACGTAGCCCGAAGGCTCACGCTTTCCAAGCGTGTGCAATTGGCCGCTATGCGACACCTCCTACTGCGTGGTCGTACCTGGACTCGAACCAGGGACCTCACGAATGTGAATCGTGCGCTCTAACCAGCTGAGCTATACGACCTAGGTGTTTAATTATATCACTTAGTTAGATAGTGCTATACTCAAGATAATGCCAAAACTGCCTCGGAATTTAACCACCCTTTTGTTTGGCGTTTTAATAGTGAACGTAATTGGTTTGTGGACTGTTTATTTGATTTCAAAACCAGCTAAAGCTGAAGACCCACCATCAATTTCCACTCTAGAAAAATCAAGACCAACCCCATTGTCTGATCCAGAATTAGTGGCTACTGAGGCAGATAAAATTACTGATCTCAAAGAACAGTTGGATGAAATTTCTAGCGCAGTAGCAACTTTAACAGCTGAGCCACAAACTATCACTAAAACAATAACCCAAACAGTTTCTTCTAGTAGTGCCAAGGAGTATGTAATTTACCTGGGTAGTGGCAGCACTACTTCTCGTGATTGGGTAGAAGTAGAGGGAACAAAAACTACCATTGATACTGCCAATTACCCCGCAGCGAAAAATGTTGAGTTTCAAGCTTCATTAAAAATTTTAGGTGGGGAAGTCAGAGCAAGGTTGAAGAATAAAACCACTGGCGGTATTTTTTACGATAGTGAGGTGATGCATAATTCTTCTACTACTACTTGGGTGTCACGAACCGGATTAGCTTTGCATGGTGGTAGTAATGAATACGTAGTGGAGTTGCGCTCTACTAGCGGAGAGCTATCTCAATTAGAGGGGGCGAGACTGCGAATCACTGTTAAATAAGGGACGAATTCCTTTAATTCTTGGGCAGTTTTAATAATTAAATTTTGATATCGAGCTTGATTTACCTCATTATCTTCTGCATAAGTAGCCAATAGATCCAGTTTTAAGTAGGCATATTTAGTTGTAATTTCTCCTGAGCTATATAAGGTTTTGAGTAGGTCTCGTAATAAAGTAAATTTATTAACAATTTCATTTAATTGGCTTTCACCTGTGGGGTTAAATGTTAAATAGTACAATTTAGTACCTAGAATTTCTCGGGTTAAAACTGCAACTTCTCCCTCAGTATCGTAAGTATAAACTTCAACTTTATTATTTTTTTCTTCATCACCATCAATTTTTAATAAGTATTTTCCAGCCAATGGCTTAGCTAGACTCTGAATCATTTTTATTTTTGTCAGCCCTTCAGCATCATCAGAAAAACTTTGAATATATTCGGGATATATTTCTAACTCAGTAGGGAAACTTCCACTTTCATCAATTAAAGTCACTTTAACTTCTGGGTCATGAGCTATAAGTAGATAACTCAAGTTAGTGTAACTGGGAATAAAAGAACGCACAGACAGTAGATCAGCTCGATGTTGGCTTAATAGATGGCGATTATGAGCTGGGTCTTTGATAAATAAGTCTGTCTGCTGAGCGGTATAGCCATCTGCTACCAAAAAATGCCCTGGGAGTTGAAGAACTATTGGTTTATTTTGAGCAATTTCTTTTAGAGCATTTTCTATTTTGCCCTCTATCCATTGGTACTCTAAAGTGGGTGTATTGAGCGCCTCACTCATTGTTCTAGTAAGGCGAGTGATAGCTAGCCAGTTAATTAAACCTTCACCAATATAACCATCGGGTTGATTTTTAAGCCATAAATTTAACTTTGCTGGGTTAAGCTTTAGACCAGAGGGAAGCTGGTTGATTCCGTAATGATCTAAGATCATGGTGGCGGAAGTCAGCGCACAACCCCAGCGAGCAATAGTATTTGTTTCTGCCCATTCACTAGCATGGTCATATTCACGATCCCTCCACTCAGGATCATGTTGTTTGTAGAGTGGCACGCCCAATCTTTTTTCACCAGCTTGGTCTAATGAACTCACAATTAAATTGTCAAAAAAAGAGACAGAGTGAAAAATATTGCCGCTACTAGCTTGAAAACCTAAGGTTTTATAACCTGATAAAAAGGGTGGTCTATCTAGAGTTTTAAAAACTAGTTGCCCATCTATCCAGACTGCGATTGAGTCGTCAATCACACCAATTTTGAAACTGTAGCTTTGATCTTTCTCAAACTGAAAATAACCCCAATTGTTATATAAAGACTCCAGCTGACCGCCAATTACTTTTTGTAATAAGAGCTTGTTATCTAAGATGTGTATCCCATACCAATTATTTTTATCTTGCCATTTCACTAAAACATTACGATCCATATGAGTTGAAGTAGGGAAGTACCAATCAAACTCAAACTCATAGTTATTAATTTCAGTTAAATCTAAATTTTGTGGAACAATTTCAGTGGTACAGGGAATACCATTTATATTTATCCCCAACTTTCCCTCAACAATCTCCCATTCAGCTGGATAGCCTTTGTTAAAACACGGTTCTTGAGGATGATGGTGCTGGCTATTTCTAGTCACTACCCAACTACCCATATCGCCCGTATTGAAATCATCTTTGAATAAAGTTTCACTAGCCTGGATTGGTTTGGCAACTAAAAACAAGAACAGATAGAATACAAACAGCATGACGAAGAAAGAGTAAACCGTTAAGATTACCTTAATCGTATGAAGATTTTACAAATTACCCCATTTTATGAACCCCACTTAGGGGGAATTGAGACTCATGTAAAGGCTCTGAGTAAAGAGCTGATTAGAAATGGACATGAAGTTTCAGTTTTAACTCAGCGACATGATGCCGATTTATCTACACAAGAAAAAAAGAATGGGGTGGAGATCAATAGAATTGATACCAATACTAAATACTACAACAAACTTAATTACAAACTAACCGTTTGGAGACAAGTTGCCAGACAGTCTCAGCTCCTACTGAAGGCTGACATAATTCACGTACACGATGTCTATTGGTGGTTGTTGCCGATTCTACCCCTGTTTTGGTCAAAAACTTACTTAACTTTTCATGGTTGGGAGGGAAAGTTCCCCGTGCCGTGGAGAAATAAGCTGGCACGCTGGGTGTGGAGTAGACTAGCTCTGAAAACAATGCATGTGGGTGATTACATTAAAGAATTCTATTGGGATCAGCCAGATATGGTAATTTATGGTGGAGCTCAAGGTAAGAAAAAAGTTACCTCTACAAAAATGTCACAAAGACCAGAGATAGTTTTTATGGGTCGATTGGAATCAGAAAATAATATCGAAAGCTATTTATCTTTAGCTAAAAAACTTAAATCAAAGATTGATGTGGAGATAACCTGGGTGGGTGACGGAGCTTATAAAGATGATTGTCAAAAATTGGGTAAAGTTACTGGAATGATCAAGGACGCCTCTTTGTATTTGGCTAAAGCCGATTTTGTTTGGTCAGCTTCTTACTTATCAATTCTCGAAGCTCAGGCTCAGGGGAAAATAGTTTGTGCACTATACTCTCATCACCTGAAAGAGCGGTATTTAAGATCTTATCCCGGTTCTACCAATATGCTGATAGAATATGATATAGAGCAAATGAAAACACAAATTCTGAAGTTGATTAATAGTCCTCAGGTTTTTAATCAATATTCGCGTCAAGCTCAGCGATGGTCTCAACTGCAGACTTGGAAAAAAGTAGCTGATAAATATCAGCAGCTGTGGGGGTTTAAATGAAGATCTCTGTCGTTGTGACAGTCTTAAACGAAGCAGAGATGATTTGGGTTTTACTTTTAGGTTTATTTTCACAAACACATCAGCCCAGCGAAGTAATTATTATTGATGCCGGATCAACTGATTCAACGGTTCAATTGATTAAAGTTTTCCAAAAGAAACACCCCCGCTTTCCTTTAAAAGTAGTGACTAAAAAAGGCAATCGTAGTCAGGGTAGAAATCACGGTATTAGACTGGCCAAACATAGCTGGATAGCTATTACTGATGCCGGCTGCATGCCGCATGAAGATTGGTTAGAAAAACTAGTACAAAAAGCAGTTCAATCTAAAGCCGAAGTAGTGGCAGGCTATTATGAAGCTGCGCCAGAAATAGCTTTTCAAGCTGCGGTTTCCCCCTATATGTTAGTCATGCCAGACAGAGTTAACCCCGCTCATTTTTTACCCGCCACTCGCTCAATGATGCTCAAAAAGAGGGCTTGGGAAAAGGTGGGTGGTTTCGATGAAAAACTAACCTTAAGTGAAGATTATGATTTTGCTCATCGGTTAGAGCAAGCTAAGTTTGAATTTAGTTTTACTGAGGAAGCCAAAGTAGCTTGGTGGCCAATTGAAACTCTCAAAGATTTTTATCAAACTGTGAGAGGTATGGCTGAGTATGATGCTCGGGCAGGAATTACTCGCATTAAGTCATACTTAATCTTCTGTCGCTATATTATTTTCTTACTTTTAGCAGCAGTGTTTTTCTGCCCCCATTGGTTGTTATGTGTGGCTTTTGTAGTTTTCAGCACTAGCATTTATTCATTTTGGTCAATTTGGAAAAATGTACAGTATTTAGATAGGGGTTGGTTATATTTACCCATATTACAGTTAGTCTCAGATTGGGGAGTGATGGTGGGGACAACCCGCGGTCTTCTTTTAAAGTAATTTTCCTCAAGGGAACGTCGATTTATCGTGATATACTCACTAAATCATGTTTATGGCCAGACTCAGTCGAGAACTGAGTATTTTTAACCAGCTCAAACCAGACACTAAAAACTTAGTGCTGTCTATTTTTTGTCAGATCATTGCCAATAATCTAATCTTTGTGTTTGCTAATGCTTATCTGTTTGTGAATACTAATAATATTTCTTCGGTGGCAGTTTTTAATTTGGGAATTTATATAGCGATCCTAGTGGGATTTTACCTTAACACTTATTTAATTAAATTCATTAAAACAAGACACATTTTCATTCCTAGTTCTGTTTTACAAAGTGGTTCTTTGGTAATTTTATTTTTTCTAAAAACCCTAACTCTTACTAATATTTTTGGGGTTGGATTATTAGTTGGACTAGCTTGTGGCTTATATTGGGCTAATCGTAATTTTATTTATCCTTCATTAACCAAGAATAAGGAAAGAGATTACATCTCAGGATTGAATACCTTGGTGGGTAATTTAAGCGGAGTAGTCTTTCCATTTTTAGCTGGTTGGCTAATTGTGTGGGCTAGAGCACACCCAGATTTTATCGACACCCATGCCTACATGGCGATTATGGGCTTTGGGGTAGTGATGTTATTTATTGGGACTATTTTTCTGAGTCTAATTAAAAAATTTCCCAAGCCTAAAATCACCCGCCTTTGGCCTAAAAAAATAAGTCATGACTGGAAGCTATTCCGCATTTTTGTGCTGCTCTCTACTGCTCAAATGGCGGTTGGATCTACAGTGATGGAAGTGATGACTTTGTTGTTTATTGGTGACGAGAGTGTGCTGGGTACTTTTAAATCAGTTTTAGCCATTGCGGTTGGAATATTAACCTATGTGGTGGGTAGAAAAATGAAGCCTAAGGATAGGTTTGCTTTGCTCAGTTGGGGTGTTTTACCCTTGTTGTTAGCTGCTGTGCTACTGATGATGAAGTTTAGTCAATTGACGTTGATGGTTTATATCATTGCCATGATTTTATTTGGCAACTTATTTTGGTTTGTTTATATTCCTGTCTTATCTCAAGCAACTTGGATGCAGGGTGATGGCAAACTGGAACACAACTACGCCTATATTCTTGATCATGAGTTTTTTATTAACTTAGGTCGGATCAGTTCGATGTTATTTATTTTGTTTGCTTTTAATTTCTGGAGTAAAAGCGTTAGTTTGACAGTGGTAGTGGCAGGAGGCGCAGTGTTGCAGGCCTTAGGACTATTAGCAGCTAAAAAATTACTTAGAATACAAAATATAGCATCCAGTTAAGATCAGCCTATTTGATACCGAACAACTTCTTAGGAAGTCCTAATAAAAGGATGTTAAAGAGTTTCCCCAGCCTTTTACCCCATTTAGCCCAAAAACTTGGTAAGTAGATTAGGTTGAGAAAGATTAACACAATGATGAGTATGGCATCATAGCTGCGACGGTCATAATAGATATCTTCAAGAGTAAACCACATCGCAAATTCATCGTAAGCCCAGCTAAGGGCAATTCCCAATAAGATGGCACCTCTTAAACGGGATGGACGGGAGAGCGGGTAAGCCAGGAAAGTATACGCAAGGATTGAAAGCATAATGATACCGTATGCAAAGTGATGAACGTGATCATCGTTAATAGTGAGATAGAAACCAGGAAAGAAGTGAACAAAAACCCTACTAATCACAAACCAACAGAGAAAAGAAAAAAGAGTCAAAAAGGGGATTGTTGATTGAGAGGGTGGGCGAAGAAACTTAAACATATTTTTATTTTAACTTACTGCGGAGAGGGTGGGAGTCGAACCCACGAAGCCTTGCGGCGTCAGCTTTCGAAACTGATGCAATAGACCACTATGCGACCTCTCCTTTGAGAATACTTGTGCACCCACTAGGAATCGAACCTAGATCGGCGGTTCCGCAAACCACTGTTTTATCCGTTAAACTATGGGTGCTAGAACGGTATTGTAGCCTGGTTTAGAAAAATCGTAAAGATTAGGAGTTAATTTCCAAAGGAATCTTATCTTGGAGCCACTTCGCAGCTTTATCATAAAAAGTTTCAGCTGGTTTTTCCTCCAACAAAACTTCTGACAAAATTTCTCTCAGCTCTTCTTTTTTACCCTCTTCAAACATTAAGATAATTCTTCCGGGAAATCTCATGACTTCAATGGTTAGCAGTTCCTGATCATATTTTTCTTCTAGCCAAAACCGACCCATTTCTTCCCAATAATATAGTAAATCTTCAATCTCAATGCCATAAGTCGTGATCTCAATTTTGACATTATGGGGTGGAACACTTGAAAGGACGTAAGCTAGAAAGCCGACTGAGATAACTACGGCGATAGGTAGGAATTGGCCAGCAAAGAACAAGATAAGGCTAATTAAAAAGACAATTGCCGCAACAGTAGTGTAGTAATGACGGTCTCTTTTTTTAAAGGGCCTGCTAGGAGCACGCCAGGAAACAATAGTTTTTTTCTCTCTAGGCTTGGGTATTCCTGGGAAGAGGTCGTCATCTTTTTCCTGATCTTTAGTGGCTTGTTTTGGAGTTGTTTGAGGAGGAGCTTCTTCTGTACCAGCGTTTCGGCGTTGATTTCTTTTTTCACGCAGCAATTTCAAATATTCCGCTGAAGAAACTGGTGGGGCAGGTTGAGTTTGATCACTCATGGTCGATTCCACTATACATCAAGATAACGGGTGAGTGGAAGAGGAAAGTCTGGTAAAATAGGTGGTCCAGGCGATATGATAATTTTCAGGAGGTGTCGCATAGTGGACAATTGCACTGGTCTTGAAAACCAGAGCCTTACGGCTTCGTGAGTTCGAATCTCACCACCTCCGCCCATTTTTACTTTAGGAAATCAACAATCTCTTGCTTGAGTTCTGGATCATCTATAGCCACCCTCAGGTTAGCTTTAAGCCAACTTTTTACACTGCCCCCATCCAAGAATTCATCTTGAGGAATGTGAACTGCTACTTTTGATCTTCTAGATAGTTCTTCAACGGTGTCAGTGATGTAAAGCTCATTTGAATTTGGGTTAACAGGTTGATCCCTAAGAATTTCAAATATCTCTGGGGTGAGTATGTAACGACTAATATTTGATAGGTTTGAAGGTGCTGTTCCAGGAGCTGGTTTTTCAACTAATCTCTTTAAGTATTTAACCCCATCTTTTTCCTCAATCTCAGCAATGCCATATCTGTGGAGCTCATTCTCTGGACGCTCAACAAAACTAGCTACTCCACCTGCGCGTGACTCATAAAAAAGATCTGCCATTGCCTTTGCCTCAGAGAGACCATTGTTCCCATAAGTAAAAACATCGCCCATGAAAACAAAAAATGCCTCCTCGTCTCTTAATAGGTCTTTACAGAGTTTTACCGGTATAGCAGTTCCATACTGCTCACTATCTGGTTGGGTGACAAAGGAAAAGTTGGCTTTGGTGTGAACGTCGGCTACCTCTTGATAGCGGCTTGATTTACCCATTTTTTCTAAATAACTCTTAAGTCGTGTATTTCCTGAGTAGTAGTGTTTTATCTGGATATTGTGTTCACTAATGACAAAAATAATATCAGTGACACCGGCTTTGACTAAATCATCCACCACATAATCGACCATGGGTCGATCTAGAATTGGCAACATTTCTTTTTGGATAGTTTTGGAGATCGGTAAAAACCTAGTTCCAAATCCAGCGGTAGTAATAATGGCTTTCTTAATCATGTCTGACATTATATCCTGCTCATTTAGAATTTAAACCTAAAATGAGACTGAGTTTAGGAACTGTTCAAAGATTGAGCTAGGAGCAGCTTCGTACTCCATGACTTCTCCAGTGGCATCATTGAGTACAATCTCAGAATCAATTTGGCGTGGGAAGAGGCCAAAGAACTTCTTTTTAATCTTGTCTTTCTTTCTGTAGATTAGCTCTCCCTGATCATTGGTTTCAACCTCAACATCCTCTTCAACAATCCCATCGCTGCCAGAAAAGAAACCAGATGCCGTCATTCTTTCGATAGCTTGGTCTGGGAGGTGGTTGAGAGTATGCTCTTCACCTGATGGAGTCATAACCGTAACTTCATTAGTAGTAGGATCCAGGGCAAACTCAGCTCCTTTTTGGAGTGCAGCCTTAACGTTTCTTGATTTAAATTCCAGGGTCTGCTTTTTGTCTTTGAACTTATTTTTTAACTCCACTATCTCTTCTTTACGACCTTGACGCTCTTCTCTAAGTTTTTCCCAGTATTCCTGATGCTGTGCTTGCTCTTCTTCTATTCTGGTCTTAAACTCTTCTCGACGCCCCTCATCTCCCTCAAATCTTTCTTCAAGTTGGTCTTTAACTGTTTCTCTAACAAATTCTTGTTTCTTTTTAGCTGCCTCCAATTGATCTCTTGAAGGACTGGTGGGGAACTGAAGGTGAACATCTTCTGATTCCATTTCCTCAGTTTTTCTAAATCCAGTGGGCTTTGGTGCAGGATAAACACCAGCTCCATCTCGAAGTTCTACCCTAACTTTATCATCATCAGTGCGAATTCTTAACTCCTGGCGCTCACCTTGATTAACGGCCCTAATTCGACTTTCTGGCTTAGGAGTTTTTCTCATCATTTCTTCTCTTTTTTCATCTCTATGATCATCTTCTTTATCTTCTCTCTCATCCTTACGCTCACTTTGCTTCTCTCGGAGTTCATTTAGATTATCTTCATATCCAAGGACTGATCCAGAGTAAAACTCAATTCTGCCATTGGGTAAAACTTGAATATCAAGAGCTAAGGCTTGAGGTGCAGCAATCATCATGGCCACCATCAACAAGAGAAAAGTAGTAAAACGAGATTTCATAATAATCCTTTTTAATTTAATTATTATTTTATTATCAATAACTAGTATGCCACAATTATCTAGTCTTGATAACCTTTGTGAGTGATATTGGCCGGTAGAGCCCGATGAATAACGCAGTGAGGGTAGATTTTTGTGTTTTCGCCAACTGTTATTCCGGGCATGAAGCTACAGTTAACACCACAAAACACTCCTTTGGCCATAATTACACCTAGTTTATCTCTATTGGTGTCTAGTTTCCCCTGAAGAGTTTGAAGTTTTATGTTTTGTTTATCCAACCGCCAATTGGTGGTGACAGTGCCGTAACTAGGATTAACATCTGCTTCCAAAATTGAGTCACCAATAAAATTATGGTGCAGCTTACACTCTGGGCCGATATAACTCCTAGCTACTTCGCATCCAAAGCCGACAATCACATCTCTTTCAACCATGGATTGTCTGACCAAAGCATGGTTGCCCACAATAGTATTGGGACCAATATAAACTGGTCCTTTAATAATTGCTCCAGTCTCAACTTTGACATTTTTATCTATAAAAACTTCTCCTTCAATAACTGCTTGATCTGAGATTTGCGATGAGGGATCGATGTAAGTCTGCAAATGGTGGTCTAAAAAGAGCTGCATTACATCTAGGACAAAATGGGGGTACTTGAGTTTATTCCAGTAATTATCATAACTAACGAAACCAAAATCTTGTTGCTGCATCAGTTCTGTGAGGGCTTGTTCGTAGACGTCATCATCATTGCCTGTGGCTTGTTTGAGAAGCTCAATAAACTTTTGTGGTTGGCTAAAATAATGAAAAACTAGGTTAACTAGATCACTTGGCTCTTGTCCCGGCTGTGGTTTCTCAATCACCCCAGTGACTCGAGATCCCTTAAGTTCTAAATATCCTCCAGGAAAGTATTCTTTAACCTTGATTCCAGTCACTAGTCCTTGAGGTTGGTTGGTCTCAATTTCTTGAAGGAGTGTCTTAAATAAACTGTCATCAACTACATCGACTGCATTCATGATCACAATAGGCTGATTGCTAATCTCTTTTTCTAGATGGAGGAGAGCATCGGCCATTCCCAGTGGCTTGGCTTGGCGTTTGGTTTGAATATCTAGGTCTTTAGCTTTTACCTTTTCCAGGTAAGAGTGATTGTCTGAGTTGGTGGCGATGAGAACTTTTTTAACCCCGACTCGTTGAAGCTGTTCTAGTTGATGTAGTAACAACGGCTTATCCATAAAAGGAAAAACAGTTTTATTAGTGACTAAGGGGGCAAAGCGTTTTCCCTGTCCACCAGCTAGAATTACAAATAAGGGTGTAGTGTTGGACATAAATTATTTTTTAAGCAACCTCATAATCTCATTAGCTAAAAGATTGGGATCGTGGCGAACCATGCTGCGCTTCAACCTGTCACCCTTAGTTTTACTAGGGGTAAATTTGGACAGCACATCGGTTCTGATCAGCTTGACATGCTTATTTAAATAACTGGGCCTGAGATCATCTTTAACTGGAACTGAGCCCTCTTCCTTATAAAGTGGCAGAACTCCTTCAGGAAAATTAAGATTATTATTAATTAAGACGTAATCAACTAATTCGAGGGGTAAGTACTTGGTTAGATCGGTGAAAAAATCTCGAGCGGTGTAGTTGTAAGCCTCACCATATTTAGTCATTAGGTTAGAGACGAATAAGATTTTTGCCTTGCTCTCTTGAAGAGTCTCTACCATTCCATCTATGACTAAGTTGGCAATAGTATTGGTGTAGAAATCACCTGGTCCCAAAATAACTAAATCTGCGTTGAGGAGAGCTTCTCTAGCTTCTTCATTAAGTTTGGCTTTAGGTTTGGTCTCAAGATTAGTGATTTTTAATTTACCATCATGATCGGGCTCATCAATATGATGCTCACCTATAACCTGACTCCCATCTTCATAGGTGGCCACTAATCTGACGTCGTCATAACTGACTGGAATTATATTGCCCCTAACTTGTAATAGGCGACAAGTTTCTTCAATACCTTCTTTTTGTGAGCCTTTAATATCTGCCATGGCAGCCATAAAAAGGTTGCCAAAGGTCATCCCACTGAGATTGCCACCTCCTTGGTGAAAACGATAGGTAAAAAGTTCGCGAAGGACAGTTTGATTATCTGAGAGGGCAATGATTGCCTGTCTAATTCCAGAAGTAGGGAGTAGGCCAAACTCATCCCTGAGGGTTTGGTTGGAGCCACCATCATCAACCATGGTTAGGAGCATGCTGATTTTAACCGGCATGTGTCTTAGGCCCGAGGCAACCACGTATGAGCCAGTGCCGCCTCCTATAACCACGATGTGAGGTACTCTATTCACAGGAATACATCATATCATGATTGCCATGGCGTATTTTTAAAACATTGCCAACAACTATATTAAGCTATATAATCACCTCCACTTCATGTCAAGACAAAATTTTAAAAATTTTTCCTCAGTTATTTTAAACAAAGGTCCTCTTTTAATTGTGATGGCAGCCATTCTATGGGGAGTGGATGGGGTAATTCGCCGCAGTTTACTGACCTTGCCGCCAATTATTATTGTTTTTTATGAGCATCTTTTGGGAGCAGCCATTCTTTCTCTGGTAGCTTGGCCGTCTTTATTAAAACTTAAATTAACTAAAAAAATTGTTGGGTTAACGTTGGCCATTTCTATACTGAGTGGTTTGTTGGGCACGCTTTGGTTTACTTCAGCATTAGTGAAAGTCAACTTCATTGCCTTCAGCGTGGTCTTTTTACTCCAAAAATTACAGCCCATCTTCGCTGTCACTGCGGCACGTATTTTTCTCAAAGAAAAAATTACAAAGCAGTACTTATGGTGGGCAGGCTTGGCTTTGGTAGCAGCTTATTTTGTGACTTTCCCCAGTGGATCGGTTAATTTATCTACTGGAACTGGAACAGTCGTCGCAGCCTTATTAGCATTGGGAGCAGCTGCAGCTTGGGGCATATCAACTGTTTTTTCTAAAATGCTTTTGGCAGAGACTACACATACTCAGGCAACTGCTCTCCGATTTTTTACCACGACAATTATGGCTTTAGTAGCAGTAGTCGTAATGGGTCAAGCGTCGATGATTTTAACACCCGACTTAACTCAGGTATTTCGGTTTGGATTTATTGCAGTTTCAACTGGGATGGTGGCGTTATGGATTTACTACAAGGGTTTGAAACAAACTCAAGCTAAGATCTCGACTATTCTGGAATTAGTCTTTCCTTTTTTGGCAGTCACGATCGATGCTTTCCTATACAAGACAGTTTTAGCTCCAACCCAATACTTAGCAGCTGCAGTTTTATTGTTTGCGATTTATAGAGTTGGGAAGCTACAGAACTCTAGTTTGAATTAGAGTTTTAATTTTTTTCTTTTTGTCTTTAATGATGTTGGGAAGTTGTTTTTCTGTCATGGAAAAAGCAGTTTCTAGATGTTGATTTTCTAGGGTAATTACCATGAGCCTTTTCTGATGCTTATCTAGGAGTAGAGCTAGCTGTTGCCAGTGTTTAGTAGAGATAAGTTGCCACGGAAGTGAATCATGGTTAGTGCCAGTTGGGATATGCAATCCCGCCACTGGAACTTGACTCAAGGCTTTATCCATGGCTAAGAGCATCAGCAGCCAATACTCATCTACAGTATCAGGGTTTAAGCGTCGCCTAAGGTTGTTGAAAAGGCTGAATAAGCCGGTGACTTCATGGAGTAAATGAACTAAGTCAATCATCACTCCAGATCGGGTTTGGTTGGAGAGACGTTTGGCTTTATTGACACTAATTTGCAAAGAGTTGGGTCGGTAGACGTTTTCGAGCAAGATGGTGGGGGTATCTTCTTGTTTGAGATACTCAGTGAGTTGTCTAGTGAAACAGCACTTGTCCAAATCTGGCTCATGAAAAAGAATATAATTTGGCTTTGTTTTAGTAGTTAGTTTAAGGGTGGCACCAAGAGAGGGCATGACTCCGGCAAAAGGAGCCACGTACATAGTCTCAAGTAATCCACGGTTAGGGTTGGTCAAAGACACTGGTCCATGAATGCCCACTATAGGAATTTTAAATTTTCCTAGTGCTGGTTGGACACGCTGATGGCTAAAACGAAAAGGGAGGAACTCGACCCCATCTATTGGGCAACAATCAGCGCTAAGGGTTTGGGTGAGTTGGTAAAAAAGCTTGGGTTTGAGGGCAAAGACGCCGGCGATATCGGTGGAAAGGAGGAGGGGTACTTGGTGGCGGTGGCGTTTGGGTGGTTTGATCTTGGGCATGAAGGGATTTATTATAACCATTTTTATCTAGGCTTGGTATAATGAAGAACTTAACATCAGGAGGTGTCGCATAGTGGCCAATTGCACAGGATTGCTAATCCTGAGCCTTCACAGGCTCCGTGGGTTCGAATCCCACCACCTCCGCAACAATTGAAAAGTTCTGACAGACCCGTCTAATATCCTTGAATGGATTGATGGTGCTTGCTAAATTTTCCAGTTTTAAACATTTTTCAGTTTAACAGCCGTGTAAATTTTACTCTTGATTATAAGATAGGGGTGGGGGTATTATTAAAAATACA
>Ga0233431_1000744_pt1 | contig 65730 bp, 46 predicted proteins | sample SI_118_April2016_FD_179867 | JGI IMG/M metagenome (GOLD analysis project Ga0233431, IMG submission 179867) | Seawater microbial communities from Saanich Inlet, British Columbia, Canada - SI_118_April2016_200_MG | ecosystem: Environmental > Aquatic > Marine > Inlet | place: Canada: British...
AATTTTAGAGCGGGATTATTAAATAGTGAGATTGATCGATTGTATTTGCTTCACCATGCCGATATCAACGGTTTTCGAACTAGACAGGATATATCGCAAAAACTCAAATCTGTTAGATTACAGACACTATTGAACGAATTTTATCTTAGGGAAATTGATAGTCCATTTGAGGTATCTGACAAAGACACCCGCGAAGCATTCCGTCGAACTAAAGTGCAGATTCATGCTCGTCATTTATATAGTCCAACTATGGAAGGTGCTGAGGAATTAAAACGGAAACTCAATAGGGGTAAATCTTTCAATGAACTTGCAGCTGAAATATTCCAAGATCCTCAACTGGCTGAAAATGGCGGTGATCTTGGTTTTTTTACATTTAATGAAATGGATCCTGCTTTTGAAGAGGCAGCCTATGCCTTAAAGGATGGCGAAATATCGAACCCCGTGAGAACTCAAAATGGTTTCAGTATTATTCAGGTAATTGAAAGGGTTTATGAACCTATTATTACAGAATATGACTACCGGGTTCATAAAAATGACATTGAAATCATATTGAGACAAAGAATGCTAAAGGATGAAGTAAAAGAATATACAAGAGTAATTAATAATGAATTATCTCTCAGTATATCTTCAGAAGACTTAGATTTATTATTTTCGATGTTTACTGAAATTATCAGCAACTCTGTAGACTTGGATTCTGAACTGAGAAATATCCATATTGATACGGCGACTTTTTCCTGGGGTTTTGATGAAATCCGGCAAGCGCTTATAGCTACAACAGAAAATCAGCAGTTGCAGGTTCAAACTCCTGACGATCTTTACATGATGCTATCAGGATTATGTGTTAGGAAAGAATTATTTAACCGTATCGAGAATGCCAGTTGGCGTTATAATCAAGATGTTGAACAAATTTTAATTAATGCTGAGAACCGACGGGTCATTCGGTTATTAATCGATCAAATAAATAACGACCTGGATAATCCGAAAGACATGAACGAGTCCAGATCGGCTTATTTTGCTTTTATAAAAAAATTGCGGTCGGAGGTTGAAGCTTCGATTGACAGGGATTTATTAAAATCTTTTATCTTATGAGGTAATGAATATGAAAATGTCAAGATTAATATTTCTGTTATTAATGATGCATTTCTTAATATCTGGAACAACAGGAAAAATCTCCGGAAAAATCATTGATGCACGCACTGGCAACCCACTTATAGGCGCTAATGTGATTATTGATCAATCAGAGATGGGCACGGCGACAGATCTAAACGGGGATTATACTATACTAAATATCCCTCCAGGCACCATTGATGTAAGAGCGATGATGATTGGCTATGAGCCAATGACTATTACAGGCATATTTATCGCTGTAGATAAAACTACCAAAGTGAATTTTGAACTAAATATCCAGGCAATTATTGGTTCTGAAGTGACCGTTGTAGCATCTGCAAAAGTTATTCAATTTGATGTTACAAATTCTGAAGCAAGGGTGACAGCTGCAGATCTGGAAGTTTTACCGGTTACCGATGTTTCAGATGTCATAAAACTGCAGGGTGGAGTAACAGTAGATGCAGGAGGTGGAATTCACATCAGGGGTGGTCGAACTTCTGAAGTAATGTATATGGTTGATGGCGTATCAATGACGGATGTGTATGATGGTAATATATCGGTCCCCATCGAGAATAATAATATCCAGGAGTTGCAGGTAATCAGCGGTACGTTTAATGCCGAATATGGAAGGGCCATGTCTGGCATAATAAATTTAGTGACAAAAGATGGTGGACATGATTTTGAACTTGGTTTAAAAGGGTTTTTCGGTGATCATTATACAAAAGATAAAATTTTTAGAAATGTTGATTCTTTCAGTCCTTCAAATGACAAAAACTACGAATTGAATATTAGTGGTCCTGTTCCAACTCTTGGTGATTTTCTTACATTCTACAGCTCAGGACGTTATTACAGTTCTGATGGCTGGTTGGGAGGAATGAATACCTTCACAATGTACGGCGACACAATATTTCATGATTTGAATGGGAATGGTTACCGAGAATTGGCTGAAGAATATATTGATACCGGAAATGCCATTTGGGATCCAGGTGAATATTTTACTGATTTGGGCAATGGCATATGGGATACAAATGAAGAATACTGGGATCAAAATGGCAATGGTGTTTACGATTCAGGTGAGATTTTTATTGATGAATCAAATGGTCAATGGGATCCAGGTGAATATTTCATAGATGCCAATCCAAATGGCCAATGGGATCAGGGTGAGTTTCTCTGGGATTCAAATAGTAATGGCAGAAACGGTATATGGGATGAAGGTGAAGAATTTGTCGATCAGGGTAATGGGAATTATGATATCGGAGAATATTTTACTGATATTGGGAACGGTGTTTACGATATAGGTGAAGATTTTACTGATAATGGAAATGGATATTGGAACGATGGAGAGGCCTTCTGGGATGCAAATAATGATACTCTCTATACCGAGGGTGAAATATTTATAGATGAGGGTAATGGCATTTGGTCCATTGGCGAACCCTATGTTGACGCTGGGAATGGTGTTTATGATCTAAACGAACAATTTGAAGATATCGGTAACGGGATGTATGAATTTGGAGAAACGTTCAAGGACAAGGGCAATGGTATTTGGGATGAAGAGGAAACACTCAAAACACCGAAATTCAGGGCAATGAACTGGAGGGAGAAATGGTCTGCGCAAAATAAAATAACACTGAGAATAACGCCAATGACTAGGCTCAGGTTGAATACTATTTTTAGCCATGAAGAATATCAGGATTATGATCGTGACAGAATTATGACCCAGGGAGGTAGAAGTACCAGTTATCAGGATGGAAAGTTTCTTGGGGTTAGTGTTTCTCATTCATTGTCAGCCAGAACATTCATGGATCTTCATATTACAAAAGTTGAGAAAAAATATGAATCATATTTATTTGAAGACCCTCATGATCCAAGATATTCCACACCTGATAGTCTTTACTGGGCCCAGGAACAAGGAGAGGTTCCCCAAAGTGTCATTGATGAATGGGGTGAATCCTACCAAATAGATTACTGGCCGGATTACTCTTTTGGAAGATGGGGTGTGGCTACAGACCGGTTTTTCAGGGAAACGATGAGTACTCAATATAAGTTTGAAATAACCTCACAGGTAAATAAATTCAATCTAGTAAAAGCTGGATTTGACTACCAGGAACATAGCCTTGAATTAGATAGCTATTCATTATTAGATGAAAATCAGGGTGACCAGGTATTCACGCCCTTTATTCCTGAATTGATTGATGTACCATTAATAATAGAAGAATTCTTTGACATTAATTTGCCGAATGATCTTCCTTCCTGGGTGGAGAAATTTCATCCGAACAGGACCTATTATAAAGAAGAACCAAAAGAATTTTCGGCATTCCTTCAAAATAAAATCGAATACGGTGATATGATTATCAATATTGGATTGCGTTATGACTGGTTTGATCCAAATTCATGGATTCCTACCAATATCCACGAGCCTTATTGGTTTAACCCGAGAAACCCTCGATTGGATTCTTTGGCATTTGAAGGAAAATACGATGAATTATTTGATATCAATTGGGGAGATACTTCACATTATGTTGTAAGTATTGACGGTTCTGATACCACCTATTATACCTATGCAGATTTTGGTGAATATACCGATCAGCCTGATCTAAAGAATGAAAAAGGTTTTTATAAAAAAACCAAAAAGAAAAGTTTAATCAGCCCAAGACTGGGTATTGCATATCCAATATCAGATAAAGGGGTCATCCATTTTAGTTATGGTTATTTTTTCCAAATACCTCAATTTGAATTATTATATCAGGATGCCGGTTATAAAATGTCTGATGCAAGCGGGCAATTTGGTGTTTTTGGAAATCCAGATCTTGAACCTCAAAAAACTGTGAGTTATGAACTTGGTCTGCAGCAGGAAATATCAAGTCAGATAAAAATGGAAGTCACAGGATATTACCGGGATGTCCGTGATTGGGTGGCATCTGGCATTCCAAATGATCTTGCTGGCGGAGCATCCTATTATACATTTGTTAATAAGGATTATTCTAATGTGAGAGGTGTAATTCTGTCCCTTGATAAACGATTCAGTGACAATCACAGCTGGCATATAGACTATACTTATCAGGTAGCCGAAGGATCAAATTCTGATCCTAGTGCGGAATATGGTGCCAGACTGGATAATGCTGAGCCGGCCAGATTCATCGTCCCACTCGACTGGGATCAAACCCAGACTTTGAATGGCGATATTTATTTTGGTTATGAAGGATATGGATTGGATCTGCTGGTGCAGTATGGCAGTGGTTATCCCTACACACCGGACCTGCAGTACGCTCAAACTTCAGGACAGACAATTTCTACTTTATTATCAAACAACAGCCGGAGGAAACAACCGACGCTGAATTTTGATATGAAATTATTTAGAACACTCTCTTTATCAGATGGCAGGCGTGGTAAAATTTATGTCAATATATATAATTTATTTGACCGGCGGAATGAAATCACCATATGGTCGGATACGGGCAGGACAAATAGAACCCTCGGTGAAAATCAAGCACAAGCTATTGCCGATATTCACACTGAACCTCTCAGGCCAAATACAATTGCAGAATATTTTAGTAGACCGGAGTGGTACTCATCACCCAGGAATATACAAATAGGATTTGAATTACAATGGTAAAAAATATGATGAAAATAAGTTATGGATTAATTATAGTTTTTTTAACATCAATGATCATACCCCAGGATACAAATGGGGAGCATATACCCTCTACTGAACGGGGAGACCCGAATTATAGACGGGCGACAAATGAAGATGTTAACAAAGTACGAACCAGTATTTTTAATTATGGCATAACCGGAAGAACTGGTGCCAATCCCGGTGAAATTCCCTATGAATGGCCAGTTAACTCAGGTAAACATTATTTAGCAATGACAGCTTTATCGGTGGGAGCAGAGATTCTCACAGAGGATGGAGAGCAACTGCCGCTGGTAACAATTACCTTTAGAGAGGATCAGGCTGGAAATACAAAAGCATGGGAGCCCGTTCCTGGTTATTTAAATCCAAATTCTTTGAAAATTGCCATCAGTGATGATTATGATTCATGGCCTTCTACCTGGCCCGATAAGATGGATGACGAATTTGACCCTGGATGGTCTGGTTCATGGAATGGATATTTTGGTAAAAATCAATTTAATGCTGAACAGGAAATTTATTACAAAGTGTCTGACGACAGAAATTTCAATGTTGGATCCACATATTACCCCGATACTACCGACTATGGTCGCAAAGGAGCCGGTCTTCAAACAGGCGTTCGTATCATGGAATGGAAGCAGATTCTCATCGAAGATGTCGTTTTTATTCTGCATGAAGTAAAGAATGACGGTACGAAGGATCTTCAAAAAGTTTCATTTTCGCTGTGGCTTGCAGACATGGTTGGCGGAGACGGTGACACTATGGATGATACACCTGATTTTGATCTCATGGAAGATGTGGCCTGGTCAATGGATGCCGACGGGATTGGAAATGCCGCCTTTGGTTCTGATCCAGTTGGTGTTGCTGCTACCTCATTTATTGAAACGCCTGGCAATAATATTGATAGGATTGACAATGACGGTGATGGAGAAAGTGGCGGTCCAATCATTTTGGAAGAATATCTTGTTGGTGAAATTCTTGGGGATGCAATTGATAATAACCTTAACGGACTAATTGACGAGAATAACACTCATATTGCCTTTGGGGCTCAGGAAGGTGTTTCGTTTGCCAACAGAATTGATGACAATGACAATGGTGAAGAGGGAAGTCCTATAATTACCACTGATATGTTTTCACAGTCTGAGGATGACCAGTGGTCAAGATGGCCAGAAAACCCTGAAGACGATGACTTTCAGGAGGGAGTAGTTCATCTCATTGCTTTAAGCGAAAATCAAATTGGGATGAAATATGCAGATGGTATAGATAATAATGCCGATCCGGACAGTCCATATGCAGAAGAATACCCATTCGGATTTGGTGCAGAGCTTGATTCACCCCTAATTACACAGGACATGGTTGATGTCGCCTCTACAGATCCTTACCATCGCTTTAAGGTTTTGGATGAAAATGGTGTTTGGACCGGTATTATCCTTTATGACGTTGGTGTTGAGGATATTGGCAAACCTTATGCAGACGGAATAGATAATGATGAGGATAAAGCCGTTGATGAAGGTATCGACGAGAATATTGATGAGATGATTGATGAATCTCGTGATGATGGCATTGATAACGATGGCGACTGGAATATGACCAATGATGTTGGCGTAAATGGTGATGGGTCAGGTGGATTAGGAGCTGGCGCTGGTGATTCAAAACCAACATCCGGTACTGGAACTGCTGGGTTCCCGGGGGAACCAAATATTGATAAAACAGATGTTTCAGAATCTGATCAAATGGGTTTGACTGCTGTGGGATATGATCCCGCCGGATCAATTCCAGTACAAAACAGCGCTCAACTTTGGTATTTTTATATGTCTCCTGGAACCTTTTGGCAGCCGCCTGAAGGTGGTCAACCGCCAGGTGATTATGACCTATTTGTCACCTCAAGTTTTTTTCCATTGAAAGCAGGACAAACCGAAAGAATTGCCATGGCTGTTGCCCTTGGTAATAATGAGGCAGATGCAATCAGGAATCGAAATGTAGCCCAGACGACTTATGATTTTGACTACCAATTTGCAAAATCCCCCCTGGCACCAACTCTTTCAGCAGTGGCCAGTGATGGTAAAGTTACACTTTACTGGGATGATATCTCTGAGGACTCTGAAGATAAATATATGGAAAATATTACAAACGGTGAAATTTTGAAGGATTTTGAGGGATATAAGATATATCGTGCTACTGATTTTGAATTTAAGGATGCTTATACTATCACTGATGGAGATGGAAATCCCACCTTCTTTTCCCCCTATATACAAAATGGTAAAAAAGCACAATGGGATTTGATTGATAATATATCCGGGTATCATCCTGTAGACTTAAATGGAATATTATTTTATCTTGGGGATGAAACAGGTCTGCAGCATACCTATGTGGATAGCAATGTGGTAAATGGTCAGAGATATTTTTATGCAGTTGTTGCCTATGATTTTGGTGGTGATGTAAGTAATAATATTCTGCCAAGTGACTCACCAATGCGATTAAGAGTAAACTCCCTTACCGGAGAAATTGAGCTCGGGCCAAATGTTGTTGAAATTACACCGACGCAACCGGCAGCCGGTTTTGTATCTGCAGATACTGGGATTGAAATGGAACATGTGCAGGTGACATCCAGCGGACGAGTCTTTTATGAAATAATTGACCCAATGGACATTGAAGACAATCACCGATATCAAATTACCTTCACACAGGATACCCTTTTAAACACCCAGGGAGCAGCTGGTTTCGATACACTCACTACTAAATATTGGTATCTCTCTGACATTACTGATCCTTTTTATCCAGATACTTTAGTAGAACCCACTTTCGATTATTTCCAAGCGGATTCTGTTGCAATCGGCCCTGATGGACCCTATACAGTATTTTATATTGATTCAACATATAATAATCCCATACCTGAAGGAACCGACTCCGATATTATTGATGGATTTAGGCTAAGATTTGAGAATGTGAATAGCCTGTCCTTCAATGATCAAACATCATACTGGAATAATGATAGTCTGGTTTCTTTTGAACTTAGAATATACAATTTCGATGTGCCATGGGTTATTGGTACACCGGTTCCAAGTGATTACAGAATAATATTTAGCGATGTGGATGAATATGAATCAGATTGCTTTTGTGCACATCCTGTCCCAGACCTTCCATGGCCGTTTCCACCAAATCCCGATCCATGTGGGGATTTTGGCTCTTCGATCTACTGCGATGCAAATTACTATGCAGGAGCTCCAATCTATTTCAATGTTCAGAAAAAAATTGCTCTAACCGGTATTGATGAACAAGATTGGCTTGATATTCCATACCTGTTTGGAGATTTTGTACCGACTGGTGGTGACGGAGTTTTCAGCAATTCCGAAATTGATTTTGATGCAATTATATTTATGGATTTTGAAGATAGTGAAGGAAACCCGGCACCTTCATGGTATTTCAGGTTGAAAAACCCGGTGGAGGGAGATTTGCAACATGTATATAACGTGCCTCAGGCTGGTGACACTGCCTATGTATTTATAGAAAAACCATTCCTTGCTCAAGATGTCTATGAGTTCACGACAATCCCGTCACATATTGATCAGGAACTTGCAAAGTTTGACCTAAAGAATATAAAAGTTGTGCCAAATCCCTATCTTGGTGCCAGTGGTTTTGAAGGACAGAACATTTATACAACTGGAAGAGGTGACAGGGAAATACAGTTTAGGCGGTTGCCCGAAAATTGCACTATTCGAATTTATACCGTTTCTGGGGAATTGGTTAGAACACTCCAACATGAATCGGTTATGAATGACGGTCAGGAAGCCTGGGATTTACTCACAAAAGATAATCTCTCAGCATCTTATGGAATTTATATTTATCACATTGATGCTCCTGGCATCGGAACCCATATTGGCAAATTTGCCATAGTTAAATAAGGAGTATTAAAATGTTTAAAAAATTAATCATATTGCTCATTATTACTTCTTCACTATACCCTGTTGATAAAACGGGTACTACTGCAGCAAAATTTCTATCAATTGGCGCTGGTGCAAAAGCTGTTAGTATGGGTGGAGCATTCACGAGTATAGCAAATGATCCGTCGGCTATGTATTGGAATCCAGCTGGAATTGCCACTCTGAAAAGCAACGCTTTACTCGTCAACCATACAAATTGGCTGGCTGATATAAGTTACGATTATGTAGGGGTGGTCATCCAAACGACACCAAGTACAACTTTTGGCGTTAACCTCACCGCAATCACCATGGGGGAAATGGAAATTACCCGATATGATAATGAGAATACCGGTGAGACTTTTAAAGCTGCCTCATGGGCTTTCGGGGTAACATTTGCCACTCGGTTAACTGATCGGTTCTCAATTGGATTTAATGGGAAACTACTGCGGGAAATTATTGCCAATGAGAGTGCTTCAGGTATAGCCATGGATGTTGGAACACTTTTCGACACACCCTTTGGATTTCGTTTGGGAGCAAGCATTTCAAATTTTGGACCGAAAATGCAAATGGATGGTCCAGATTTATTGTATCCAATAAATTTGTTACCAAATATGCATGGGGATAATGAAAGCGTTGTCGGTGAGATTGCTACCGATAAATTCGATTTACCGCTTATTCTTCGAGTCGGTGTCTCTGATGACATTGCAGTTGGAAATATTGGCAGAATTACATGGGCTATTGATGCAAACCATCCTAATGATAATACTGAATATGTGAATGTCGGTATCGAAATCGCCCTACTCAATGAAATGGTATTTATTCGTGGTGGCTCAAAAGGAATCTATATGAAAGACAGAGAAGAAGATTATACCGTTGGAATGGGAATAAATTATCCCATATCAGGAATATCCAATCTTACTGTTGATTATGCATTTGAATTGATGAATCATCTTGGTAATGTCCACAAATTCACTTTAGGAATATCTTTCTAAGGCAATTGCAATGCTGGTTATTCTGTAATAAAGAATTCATCAACAAAAGATTACTTGTTCTCAATAATTAAAACTCTTGACTACAATCTTTGTAGTAGATTTTAGCATTTTGCAAATTAAAAATTAAAAGACTGGTATCTAAAACAAAAAAAATGAAATTTATTTTTGGTATACATAATCATCAACCGGTAGGCAATTTTGATTTTGTATTTGAAGAAGCTTACCAAAACTCTTATAGACCATTTATTGAAATGGCCGAAAGATTTCCCTTTCTACATTTTTCACTACACGTAAGCGGACCGCTTATTGACTGGCTGGAGGCTCATCACCCCGAATATTTTGATGCAGTTTCAAGATTGGTAGAATCAAAAAGGGTGGAAATGATCTCATCTGGTTATTATGAGCCCATTCTGGCATCAATTTCGGACTCTGATAAAATTGGACAGATTGAAATGATGAATGATTTTATCCAACAGCGATTTGGGGTAAGACCTGAAGGCCTATGGCTTACAGAAAGGGTTTGGGAACCGGGACTGGTAAAACCCATTTCTCTTGCCGGTATTAAATATGTTGCTGTAGATGATACCCATTTCTCCACTTCAGGAATACCCATGGACAAGCTAAATGGTTATTATTTAACTGAAGACCAGGGGTATGTCCTTGGTGTCTTTCCAATATCGCAGAAATTAAGATATACAATCCCATTCAGCACTCCTGAAGAAAGCATCAAGATATTTAATCAATACGCCAATGATGATAAGTCCGTACTGGTGATGGCTGATGATGGCGAAAAGTTTGGTGTTTGGCCTGGATCCCATGAATTATGTTATGGCAAAGAAAACTGGATGGAACGATTTTTAAAATCCCTTGAGGAAAATTCTCATATTGTGGATACTGTAACCTTCTCACAGGTATTTAATAATTCTTCTTCCGGTGGTAGAATTTATCTACCCACATCATCATATTTTGAAATGGGAGAATGGACGCTCACTCCAAAATTAAGTGAGGAATATAACTTGGTCCATTCTGCAGTGGATTCAATGGAAAATATGAACGGTAAATCATACCTTAAGGGAGGTTTTTGGAGAAACTTTCTTACCAAATATGATGAATCCAATTGGATGCTGAAGCGGGCAAATGCAGTTTCGGCAGACTTACCAGAGAATGCAAGTTCATCAGCACGAGAATCCTCCTGGAAAGCCCAATGCAATTGTGCCTACTGGCATGGTGTATTTGGCGGTTTATATCTTCCGCATTTAAGGCATGCAATATACTCAAATCTTATCGCTGCCGAAAAATCATTAAACTATGAACCTATGGAAGAAATTGACATTGACCATGATGGTAAGAAGGAAATAATCCTTTCAGGTAAATCTATGAGATTATTTCTCACATGCAAGGGTGGGGCAATAAGGGAGATGGATTTTCTGCCGGCGGACTTCAATCTAATCAACACTTTATCCCGCTATGAAGAATATTATCACAAAAAATTGCATGATCTCAATAATAGTAAGAAATCATCTGGGACGGCATCCATCCATGATTTAGTCCAATCAAAAGAGGATGGACTTGAAAACTTTCTGCATTATGATAAAAATCATCGATGGTCATTTATGGATCATTTTTTCAATGCAGACACAAGCCTTGATGAATTATATACTGGATGTTTTGAGGACATTGGTGATCTCCCCAATCAGTATTACACCAGAAATATTAAAAACGGCGATGTAGATTTCTACCATTCTGCCGATATTCTTCAAAGTCAAATTGAAATATGCAAAAATGTAATGCTCGATGACAATAAAATAAAATTGAAAATTTCGATTACAAATAATGGAGTGAAATTTGTCCATATCCGGTATGGTTGTGAATTTAATATTTCTCTCCTTGGCGGGCATTCATTCGATAGGTATTATTTAGTCGATGGCAAAAAACCCGTTGATTCATACCTGGATTCAAAGGATACATTTACAGCTAAAACTATCGCTCTGGTAACTGAGTGGGAAAAGATTAAAACCAGCATTATATTGCCCAAAACCACATCTGTATTCAGATATCCCGTTGAAACAATATCTATGTCTGAAGGTGGTTTTGAGCGGGTCTACCAGAGTTCAGTTGTTGTCCCAAATTGGGAATTAAAACTCGCCCCCGGGGATAAATTTCAAACTGCAATTGAGCTGGTTACTAAAGAATTATAAAAGACTAATTTCCAATTAATAACTCCAGATTGAGGAATTGAGTATAAAAATTATTTTCCATAGTGAGCTATGATAGCTCTCTTTGATTACATCAATACTAAAAATTATGATGATAATTTGAAAGGATATCCTGATTGATAAATGATAATACAAAAATAGCCTACTTTTCTGCTGAAATTGGATTTACACCCAATGTGCCCACTTATTCTGGTGGATTAGGAATCCTTGCTGGTGATCATATTAAATCTGCAGCAGATCTTGGTTTGCCTCTTTGCGGTATTACCCTGTTATATAAAGAAGGATACATGAAACAGAAACTGGATCCTGATGGAAAACAGACAGAAGATTATCCCCGATTCCATCCGAGACCAATACTCCAGCCAATTCAAATGGATATCGCCATAAAGTTACAAAATCGCCAGGTGAAAATAAATGTTTGGCGATATATAATTGTTGGGGTCAATGGTCATCAAGTTCCAATTTATTTTCTCGACACTGATCATGAGAATAACACAGAAGCAGATCGAAGTATTACATCGAGATTATATAGCGGCGGCACAAAACGCCGGATTCTCCAGGAAGCGATTCTTGGTTTTGGCGGATGCCTGGTTTTAGATAAACTGGGTTATGACAATATTGAAACATATCATTTAAATGAAGGTCATGCCGCTTTTCTTACCCTTGCTCTAAGAGAGAAATTTGATCATGACCTTGATAAAGTAAAATCCCATTGTGTATTTACCACTCATACACCTGTACCTGCAGGGCATGATGTTTTTCCTACTAAAATATTAAAAGATATACTTGGTGAATTATTACCAGATGATTTAGATCGATCCATTGAAAATGGAAAATTAAATATGACACGGTTGGCCTTGAATCATAGCCGCTTTGTCAATGGCGTATCCAAACTGCATGGTGAAGTTTCTCGCCAAATGTTTCCCGGATTCAATATAAAAAGCATTACAAACGGTGTCCATCATACTACATGGACAGCCCTGGAAACACGTGAGATTTTCGATAAATTTATCCCCGGCTGGAGAAAGAATCCATTATTATTACGGGATGCAGCTGATATTCCAGATGACCTGTTGTGGCAGATGCACAGTGAAAATAAGAGGAGGTTACTGGACTATGCCAATGCCCATATGCATGTGGGATTTGAGGGATCCAGACTTATGCTGGGATTTGCCCGTCGTGCTGCCGGATATAAGAGGGCAATGTTATTATTCAAAAATCCTGAAAGATTGGCAAAAATATCTGAAGGCAGATTGGAAATTGTCTTTGCTGGTAAAGCACATCCAAAAGATGAACAGGGTAAGGAGATAATCCATAAAGTCGTTCAGGCAGCCAATAAATTGTTTGGTAACGTATTGATCACCTATTTGGAAAACTATAATATGTGGCTTGGTAGATTAATTACCTCGGGTGTAGATGTCTGGCTGAACACACCTCTCAGGCCAAATGAGGCAAGTGGCACAAGCGGCATGAAAGCAGCAATGAATGGTGTACCAAATTTCTCGATCCTTGACGGCTGGTGGGCTGAAGGATGCCGCGACGGTATAAATGGATGGGCAATTGGTGGCCATGAAAATACTAGTGACGACGATCAGGATGCTGAACTCCTTTATAAAATGCTGGAGGAAAAAATAATCCCAACATATTATGATGATCGTGATAAGTGGATATCGGTTATGAGGGAATCCATTATAACTTCCGCAGACTTTACAGCACAGAGAATGGTGAATGACTATCGTAAATTATCCTATAACTGTTAAACAAATTAAAGGCCTAATGTAAAAACCATGAGAGTTATCAGATTTCTGTCGATTTTGATTTTCATCCTTTTTATGGGATGTCAATCGGTAAGCAGCAAATTGACTCTTAACATCTGGCATCAGATGTTATACGAAAACCGCAAGGCCCTCCGCGCAGTCTGTGACAGATATGAAGCAGACAATCCAAATATTCAAATAAATTTAACATACCGCGAGACTGAAGAACTCAGATCGAACTTTCAATCCTCAGCAATGGGTGGTAGCGGTCCTGAATTGATCTATGGTCCATCTGATCAGGTTGGTCCATTCTCAACAATGGGTATTATTCAGCCCCTTGATGATTTATTTGATTCAGATTATTTTGATAAATTTGTCAATAATGCCGTAATCAAATCTGATGGCAATATCTGGATGATTGGCGATGTGGTTGGCAACCATCTCATGCTACTGTATAATAAGGAATTACTAAATTCTCCACCAGTCAATACTGATGAACTTATCGATATTGGAAAACGTCTCACCATTGACAAAGATGGCGATGGTAGACCAGATCAATTTGGTCTGGTTTGGAATTTTACCGAACCCTTCTTTTATGCACCCTGGCTTGCTGGTTTTGGTGAGTGGCTCATAACCGACGATAATAGACCAAATTTAAATACTCAGGCAAATATAACCGGTTTTCAGTTCATCAAATCTCTTCGGGACAAACACAAAATTCTCCCAAAGGAATGTGATTATGAAACTGCCAATGCCCTATTTAAAACGGGTTCTGCAGCCATGATAATCAATGGTGACTGGAGCTGGGGAGATTATAAGGATATTGTCGATTTTGGGATTGCAAGAATTCCAAAAGTTGTTGAAACTGATAAATGGCCCGCCCCCATGGTAAGTACCAAAGGTTATTCTATAAATATAAATACCAGCGGTACTGAGTTAGATGAAACCATTAAATTGGTTAGATATCTCACCAGCGATGAGGTGCAATTATATTATACGGATAAACTCAATACACAGCCTTCAAGCAAAACAGCGCTGTTGGATCCGCTTGTAACCGAGAACGAACTCCTGAGAGACTCAGCAAAGATCATTGAAGTTGGAAGACCAATGCCTATAGTACCCGAGATGAGAGCCATCTGGGATGCTTTGAGAACACAGTATCAGGCAGTATTGGGTGGAAATGTCACACCAGAAGACGCTGCCAAATTGAGCCAGATAAATGCCGAAAAACAGATCGAAGAAATGAACCTTATCATTCAACCTACCTATCAGGCAACTATTATAAAAATTCTAGCGCCTTTTGCATTCCTTCTGATTTTGTGGTTTTCAAAAAAACATTTTATTCAGTTCTTTCAGCAATTTCAAAAAAATCGCTTTGCCTACTATATGATCATACCTTCAGTCTTTGGAATCTTTGCAGTAGTGGTATTTCCTTTTTTCTATAATATTTTTATCTCACTTTCAAATTTTTCATTAAGAACTTTTAGAGATTGGCAATTGGTAGGATTTCATAATTATATCAGTGTGTTCAAAGAACCTCTATTTTATTGGGTTTTTGTAAAAACCGTTGTCTGGACATCTGTTAACCTGATCTTTCATGTAACTCTTGGTGTCTTTCTTGCCCTTTTAATTAACCGGACAATGCCAGCAAAACCAATACTCCGTACTATGTTGATAATTCCCTGGGCCTTGCCTCAATATATCTCGGCTTTAACCTGGCGGGGGATGTTTAACCAGGAATATGGTTCGATCAACCTTTTGCTAAATAAGTTTTTTGCTATGGATCCCATCCAATGGTTAAGTCAACCGTTTGAAGCCTTCACAGCATGTATTATGACCAATATCTGGTTGGGATTTCCTTTTATGATGGTTATTGCTCTTGGCGGCCTGCAGTCCATACCCAGAGAGATGTATGAAGCAGCCAGAGTTGACGGTGCTAATTCCTGGCAGCAATTTGTCAAGATTACACTTCCTATGCTAAAACCGGTAATGATACCTGCAATTATTCTTGGTACGATTTGGACATTCAATAATATCAATGTAGTCTGGCTTGTCAGTAATGCTGGAGAACCTTCAGATCAAACACATATTCTTGTGAGTTATGTATATAAAGCCGCTTTTAATCTTTATAGATATGGATATGCAGCAGCCATGTCCATGTTGATATTCCTTATTCTTCTTACTTTTGGTCTTGTTTTTATGAAAAAGACCGATGCTACCGGGAGTAATGTTTATTAATGAATAATAAATTAAAAACCTGGCTGATCTTTACCTTTCTCACCATTTTCACCTTGTTTACTGTTTATCCTGTATTAAACATAATTAGTGTTTCTTTGCGAACGGATAATGCTTTCCAGACAAAGTCACTTTCATTCCTCGATTTTGATGAAGATTATACTGATGTAAATAAGAACGGAAACTGGGATATAGGTGAGCCTTTTAGTGATGAGAATTTCAATAATTCCTGGGATTCTGGATCCAGTCTGAATTCTTATAAAACATTGTTCACTGAAACTTCATTTTTGCGATGGGCTTGGAATTCATTTCTGGTAACTCTTGTAGTAACTATTACCGGCGTAGCCCTGGCTTCCACTGGTGGCTATGCCATTTCCAGATTCAATTTTAAAGGCCGGCAGTTTACCATGATCTCTCTTTTGACAACGCAGATGTTCCCGGCAACAATGCTCTTACTGCCGTTCTTTATATTGTTGTCAAAGCTGGGATTGATAAATTCATATATCGGCCTGATAATAATCTATTCTTCAACTGCACTTCCATTTTGTATATGGCAAATGAAAGGATATTATGATACCCTTCCACCTGCATTAGAAGAATCTGCCAGACTGGATGGTTGCAGCCAATTCCAGGCATTTTATAAAATTATATTACCATTATCATCACCTGCACTAGTGATTACAGCACTGTTCAGCTTTATGGCAAGCTGGAATGAATATGTCGTTGCAGCCATAGTACTCCAAGACCCTGAGCTGTATACATTGCCCCTTGGTTTGAAATCTTTTCAGGCCAGCCTGGCAACCCAGTGGGGATTGTATGCTGCTGGTGCTGTCGTAGTAAGTATACCTGTAACAATATTATTTATTTCATTGGCCCGCTATCTCGTTTCAGGATTAACAATGGGCAGTGTCAAAGGATAAAATGGGGAATATTATTACTCATGCTTTTGAACTCCAAATGCATTCAAACAATATAAATATAATATAAGGAATTTATTGTGGATTGGAAATCTAACATCTTTAATAAATCAATTGGATTGCTCTTTATCTTGATTTTCATTACCCAAATATCTGCCGGTGTTTCATGACGTCGCCCAATTCTTCCAGGTGGGGGACTCAACCAGCGAAATGATACAGTAAAAGGAACTATGGTAATCGGCAACGGATATGAATACGAATATCTAAATGATGTTCAATACAAAGACCGCACAGCACCAAATCCTAATTACGAAAAAACAATTAACTCAACATTAATATTTTATTTGAATTATGGGATAACAAATAATTTTTCTATTGAGGGGATATTGCCCTGGCGACGTGTAGTTAATAATAAGTTTACATATGATTCCAGACAATTTATCCGAATGTCCCATGGATTTGGTGATGTTATTCTTATGGGGAAATATCGTTTTTCAGCCATGGATGAATGGGCTAATATCACAATCGGTGCTGGTGTCAAACTGGCCAATGGCAGACTCGAAGAACCGGATGGAAGTGGATCGAGAATCAGTGATAATCTTCAAATCGGGTCAGGAACGATAGATCCTGTATTGTCCATCTATGCGTCCCATGCATCCTTAAATAAAAAATGGTTTTTCTATACAAATTTTATTACCCGAATTTCCAGTGATGAAAATATTTACGGATATAAATATGGAAATGAATATCATTCTACAATCAGTGCAAATTATGATTTGACAGATTTTATTTTTTTACAAAGTAGCATGGAATATATCTATACGGAAAGAGATACTGACCAATATGGTCATCGAATTAAAAGGGAAAGGGGTGGTAAGTGGCTCTACTGGACCCCTGGTATCAGTTTACGTCTAACACCAGAATTTATTCTTGATATGCAGTACCCAATCCCCGTTTATCAGTATGTGAATGAAAGTCAATTAATCTCACCGGGGTTTTTAAGAATGAACATCTCTTATGAATTGGGAGGTGAATAATGAAGCAAACTAGCTTTCTCACAATAATTATTATTTCTTTATTTCTATCATGCTCAGAAGATGCACCAACCTATTTTTATGAACCAGTCAATTTTGAGATCCTCCGTCTCGGCTCAAATATAAATGATCTTGTTTTATCTCAGGATGGCAATACCCTTATTGCTTCTGATGGCGGAAATAATCGGATCATGTTTTTTGATGTATCTGGCGACATGTTCCTAACTGACGTGGTAGTGGTGGGATCCAAACCAAATGGATTAACCCTTTCAGCTGATGATGATTATGTATATGTATCTCTAAGTGGGAGCTCAAATATTGCCGTCGTGGAAATTGCTTCCCGGGACCTATCTTATTTACCTTTAGAAGAAGATGGTCCCATGGATGTGGAGGTATTTGGTGATTTGCTTATCACAACCTTCATATCTGATCAATCGGCATATCACAGAACAAAATTATATAATATTGCATCCCAAGACGAATTGGCCAACAAACCAAAGGCTGGATTGATCACTAAATCTGATGCTGGAAATTCCATTTTTGTTCTCGATAAATCTTTTGATATAGTCGGTCTTTATCGCTATGATATTTTAAATAATACCCTTGAAGGGAATATTCAATCTTCAGATATCGCTTTACATCCTGCCGAGTTCAATGATCTCCATTATGTACATAATGTTGGTGTCGCTGTTGCAATTAGCGGTCTGGATTTTGAGGGCAATGAGATAAAAAATGTATTCCTCTTTGAACCGGATGGATTAAACCTCCTCGCTCATCTAGATAGTAAATCTGCACCCCATGCTTTAGCTTCTTTGGATAACGGATCGAGTATTTTTGTCTCTCCTTCTAAAGAAGATGGAGCTGGCACATTCATTATTGAATTTGATACTGAAAATTTTCTGCAGAGAAACTATTACTTGACTGCAGGTCGGCTCGCAAAAAGTGCACTGGTAATTGATTCAGAAAATCAATACATCTATTGTGCTGTTGATGATCAGGCTGATAATTCAAATGATGAACCATATTCAAATAATTCATTTGATATTCAAAGAATCCGAATTGAGCCATATGATACTTATAATATAAACGACTTTTGATAGATCGAACTTTATGAGAATAATTTGCATATTATTTATTCCTCTGATTTTTACTTTGAGTTATGCTGAACCTCAATTTATTGAAGTCTCTGAATCTGCGGGGGTTCAATCTGCAATGCAGGGCAGGGGGGTCTGTATCGTTGATATTAATAATGATAATCTGGACGATATCTTCGTTTGCAATCACTCAGGAAATGATAAGTTATATTTAAATAATAATAATTTTCAATTTACGGATATTAGCGATGAATCCGGTATTGCGTCTTCAGGTTCCTCGCAAGTGGCAGTAGCTGCAGATTATGATGCTGATGGTTTTGTCGATATATTTGTTGGCGTATCCAATAATCTCGCCAAATTATTTCGAAATAACGGCAACAATACTTTCACAGAAACTAGTACTGATGTTGGATTAATCTACACCGGCAATATACTTGGTGCCGCCTGGGGTGATTATAATAATGATGGTTGGCTTGATCTGTATATAGCCAATTTCAACAATACGAATTACCTATTTGAGAATAATAATGGCATATTCACCGATGTCACATTTGAGGTTGGAGCCCAGGGTCCAATGAGTGATTTATGTATGCAGGCTATTTTCCTTGATTATGATGAAGATGGTGACCTCGAAATTATTGGTACACAGGATGGTTATAGAGGCAATTACCTTCTAACTATGCAGCCAAACAACATGTATTCTGATATTGCCAGCATGGTGGGAATTGAAGCCGACGATATATTACAGGGCATGGGGGTCATGGCGGGTGATTATAATAGAGATGGTCTATTTGATTTATATTTTACCAATTTACACGAGAATATTCTTTTCAGGCAGAATGAAAATGGTATGTTCACAGATGTGTCAGAGGAATCAGGCGCACAGGATGAGCCCATGAGTATGGCCTGGGGTTCATCCTTTTTTGATGCTGATAATGATGGTTGGTTGGATATATTCAGCAATAATGAATCTGGTTTTGGTGGGGTGCCCACTTCATTTTTCCATAACCAGGGTGATGGTACATTTTCAGATATAGCCATCAATTCAGGATTGTATCTATGGAACAGTGGTTATGGATGTGCAATTGCTGATTTTGAGAATGATGGCGATATAGATATGGTGGCAGTTGGTTATGATGTAGAGAATGGTGTTCTATTATTTGAAAATCAAAGTCCTCAAAAGAACTGGTTGCAGTTACGCCTTTCTGGTAACCCTCCGAACAGATTTGCAATTGGATCAGTCATTACCCTTTGGACAGATGGGGAGCAACAAAAGCATGTTTTGCAGGCCGGCACAGGATTTTGTTCGCAGGATTCATACACTATTGGTTTTGGCCTGAATGAATTGACATCGGTTGACTCACTTGTCGTTAGATGGCCATCGGATCAGATAACCTATTTTCCCATGGAAATAAATACGCTGATTTCTATAAATGAAGATCAGATCTGTATCCCTTATGGAGAGATTAACGGTGATCTTTCAATCGATGTGCTGGATATTGTCGCTGTGGTGGCCTATATACTCGATTCTCTTAGTTTTAATGAGTTACAGTATTGCCAGGCAGATTTGAATCAAGATGATTCCGTTGACGTACTTGATGTTGTTTTTATTGTTTCAGAAATTTTATAATTTGGAGAGAATGTGAAAAAAGTTAATTTATTTGTATTTACTTTGATGATCCTGCTTTCATCAACAGTGAATGCCCAATATGTCTATTGGGAGCCGGAAATCCCGATTCCCGGTGGTGAAATCACTATCTATTATAATGCCATTGAAGGCGCATTGCCTGATAATACTACACCTGTATACATTCATTTGGGATTCAACGGCTGGCAAGATACAGAAGATTATCCTATGACCTTCCAACCGGAAATAGGAAATGGTTGGTGGGCATATGAATACTCTATCCCGGTAAACGCCAGTACCATTGATTTTGTATTTACTGATTTGAATAATAATTGGGATAATAACGGCGGTATTGGCATCGACTGGCATATCAGTCTGAATTATTACTGGATACCGTTCAATCCTACCCCAAATGATGAAATTTCCATTGTACTAAATAATACCACACAGGGTGGTTCTATTGCCTGGACAGTAGATGAAGGGAATGGCCATACCTTGCCCATAAGTGATTACTGGCCAGACGGTACAATAATTCAAGATAGTTATGCCCTTACGCCATTATCAAGTATAGGTGGCGGAACATTAAATATGCTATTTGAGGCAATGAACTCAGGCGAGCAAGTTGTTGAATCCATAAAATTCAGAATACATTGGGATGATGGCAATTGGGATGTAGGTAACAATGGTCAGGTGATTTATTATGATATATACTTCGATTATGCATTTTATCAGAATGATCCATATGTATTTTTCACCTCGCCTGATGAGGGTGCAGAAATCATAGGACAAACTGAACTGACCATTGTCGGAACCGCCGATTATGTTGAATTCTGGGCCAATGGTTCTTTCATAGATGAATCTACATCATCACCATTTACAGTTATTTGGGAACCGGATCCAACTCTATTTGGGGATATTCAAATTATTGCCCGAGCCGAAGGTGAAAATGGTCGGGTGACATTTTTATTCCGCAATGTATACATTCCTTATTTAATTATTGATGAACCAGTTCCAGAAGGGGTTGACGATGGTGTAAACATTAATGGAAATACAGTCATTATATCGCTGTTCGCTCCAGCAAAAGAATATGTCGCCATCAAAGGTAATTGGAACTCTAATTTTCCGGATGGTGAAATGATGAAGCTTTCCGGTGACACTCTGTGGTGGTACCAGACTGAATTGGCTGATGGTGACTATTCGTACCAATATGATGTCGCTGGTGATAGATTGATGGCAGATCCATGGTCAAAGGATGTGGAATGGAAGGATCCATCCGGTAATTGGGAAAGCGGTTTCTATGAGGATGCAAAAACGGTTTTTACAGTTGGAGCAGAGCCCTTTGAATGGAGTGACCAAGACTATACTATCCCTGAACAGAGAGATGTCATCGTATACGAAATGCATGTTGGGGACTTCAAAGGTGTCCCGGGTGTGTATGGTACTTATCAGGATATCATCGATAAAATTGAATCCGGTTATTTCGATGATCTCGGTGTGACGGCAATTGAACTGATGCCAGTTAATGAATTTGAGGGTGAAAATTCATGGGGATACAATCCGACTTTTTATATGGCACCTGAATCCACCTACGGTACGCCTAATGAATTAAAAGAACTGGTAAATACTGCTCATGGGCATGGTATTGCAGTTTTAATGGATGTGGTATTTAATCACATGTGGGGAAGTGCACCATTATTTTTAATGTACCAACCAACTAATAGTTGGGATTATGAGGACCATGATTATGTGAATGACCCATATTTTCATAATCAGGAATCCCAATGGGGATATAAACTCCAGCATTGGAGTCCAAGAACACGGAAACATATTGATGATGTCTTGATGACCTGGGTAGTAGATTATCATATGGATGGTTTCAGATTTGACCATACCCAGGGTATTGGTTGGGATGCTTCAGGTACCTGGGGTGCGACCCATTATGGTGATATACTTCATGAGTATAATCCTGGAATTATTATAATTGCCGAAGAAGACAATTCATATAGAATCAATCAATCAAATTTTGATGCTGGCTGGGATTATAGCTATTTCCATATGATGAAAGCCAATCTTCAGGAAACCCAGGATGGGGGACATAGTTTTGGTGATATGTATGATTTAGGAAGCCATATTGTGGCATCTTCACAAGGGTATGCGGATTTTACCGGACCATTAGTTTATCTTGAAAGCCATGATGAGACACGTATTATATATGAAGCAATCACTTATCAGGGCATGAACATGGAAACAGCCCATAAAAAATCAAAATTGGGGTCTTCTATTTTATTCACATCGCAAGGCACACCCATGTTATACCATGGTCAGGAATTTGGTCAGAATGGAACAAGCCACTCGGGAGGCAACATCCAGCCTCAGCCACTGCAGTGGGGAAATCTTGAAACAGATATGGGCGCTGAATTATTTCAGCATTATCGCAATCTCATATTGTTACGAAAAAATTATGAGGTTTTGAGAAGTGATATTTTTGATATAAAGTATCAGAGCAATTTCAATAAAAGTATTGTTTATTGGCGATTAGATGGATTAGAAGAAGTTATTGTTGCTGCAAATTTTGCCCCAAATCCAAAAACCATAAATATTGAATTTCCTCATGCAGGGACCTGGTATGATTACAATACAGGTGAAAGCATAATCATAGATACAAACTGGTTCAACGAATATGAAATACCAGCCTCTACGGCTTTACTGTTTTTAAATGAAATACCTGTTTTTGATGAAGGCAATCTTATTCCTGGTGATGCAAATCTTGACGAAGATATTGATGTTTTGGATATTGTCCTGATGATTTCTTTCATTCTAAATGATGAATTTCCATCTTTAGGTAGTGTTCAATACATCAATTCGGATTTGAACGAAGATGGTGCAATTGATGTACTGGATATTGTATATCTTGTTGATTTAATTTTAGGATAAAGTATGAGTACAGTTCGATTTGAAAATATTAATAAAGTCTATGGCGATACCCAGGTATTAAATAATATAAATCTTGATGTGGATGATGGAGAATTTCTTGTACTGGTTGGCCCATCCGGATGCGGGAAATCTACAACATTGAGAATGGTAGCTGGATTGGAGGACCCAACTGACGGTCAATTATTCATTGGGGATAAAGTAGTTAACGAAATTGAGCCGTCAAAGCGGGATATTGCTATGGTTTTTCAAAATTATGCCCTTTATCCGCATATGAGTGTATTTGAAAATATGTCTTTTGGATTAAAAATACGTAAATTAGATTCAGCCGAAATTACAAAAAGGGTGAAAGAGGCGGCTGATATATTACAGATTGATGATTTGCTATTAAGAAGACCAAAAGAACTTTCAGGCGGTCAAAGACAACGAGTAGCGTTAGGCCGATGCATTGTTCGAAATCCCAAAGTATTTCTTTTTGATGAACCATTATCAAATCTTGATGCGAAATTACGTGCGGAAATGCGTGTTGAGATAAAAAAATTACACCAAATTTTAAAAACAACCATGATGTATGTAACACATGACCAGACAGAAGCCATGACAATGGGAAGCAGAATTGCTGTGATCAATAATGGGGTTATTGAACAATTAGATACACCCGATAATATTTATCGTCATCCTGTAAACAAATTTGTTGCTGGATTTATTGGTTCACCGCAAATGAACTTTATCGAGGGTGATGTGAAATCACTTGATGGCAGCCTGCAATTTGAATCTGGTAAAATTGATTTAGACCTAAGTGGACATAATTTTAATACTGTTTCCAGTAAAGTGATATTAGGTATACGACCGGAAAATATCTCTTTAAAAACAAATGAGAATAACTCATCAAATAATATCATAAAAGCAGTTGTGGATTTGATTGAACCGTTAGGGGCAGTTTCACTGTTACATCTTAACAGTGATGGCATAAGATTCTCAGCGAGCATTAAATCGATTAAAAATATTATTGAAGGCAGTGAAGCCGAATTCATATTTGATGCTTCATCATTTCATTTCTTTGATGCAGGCAGTCTAAATTATCTGGACTAAAATTCATTGATCAGGGCTCGAAAACTGATCACTAAATAAAAAAAATGAAGACAATAACAAGAAAAGGAGAAAATAAATGAGAAAAATATTGATACAGCTATTTGTGATGGGTGCTTTCGTTACATTAGCCTTTCCCGATGTTTTTATCACTGAGTTAGCTGATCCAAACAATAATTCCGGCGCTCGATTTGTCGAATTATATAACAATGGAGCAGAAGTTGATTTAGGTTCCGGATGGCAGTTGCAAAGATATACCAACGGAAATGTCGACCCGCAAAGTCCTGTCCCTTTAACAGGCGTAATTGCAGCTGGTGGATATTATGTTATCAGTCCCAATGGGGGAGCTTTCTTAACTGCCTATGGCGTTGATGCCGACCAGGATATTGGTACTGGCGGTCCTGCAGATAGTAATGGTGATGACCAAATCTTTTTAGTCGACCCTGCAGGTCAAATTATTGATTTCTTTGGTGTACCCGGTGAAGACGGTAGCGGAACAGATCATGAATTTGAAGATGGTCGTGCTGAGAGAACTGAGTTCGTCACAACTGGTACTGATGTATTTGATGCCAATGAATGGTATATTGATAATGATTCAGGCGGTGGAGATGGACCTCAAGACGCTCCAGATTCGTTTGATCCTTTTGCATGGATTGGTGCCGGTGGCCCTCCAACAGATCCACTTCTATCAATATCAGCCCCTGGTAATGGCAGCACAATAAACGTTGATAACGTTGATGTTGTCTTCTCAGTAATGAATTTTGTTGTTGGTAATGCCGGTGAAGGCGACGGACATGTTCATTATTCTTTAGATGGTGCAGGTGGAATACCAGTTTTCACTACAGATCCAATTTCATTTTCAGGATTGGCTGAAGGTGGACATACCGTTGATTTATGGCTTGTCGATGATTCTCATGCACCTCTAGATCCTGCTGTTGAAGCATCAGTGACCTTTACAGTATTACTTCCTGTAGAATTAACAATTTCTGAGATTCAAGGCATGGCCGATGAATCACCTTATGTTGATATGCCCATTATCACGGTTGGAAATGTAACTGGTGTCAATTATAACGGTGTTTATATTGCTGATGCTCCTGGTGCCTGGAATGGTATTTGGGTCTATACCGGTGATTCTGGTGATTTGGCAATTGGTGATCTTGTCGAGGTTTCTGGAAATGTTGCTGAGTATTTTGGTCTTACTGAAATTGATGGATCTGCCACACTTCTTGCTGCTGGACAACAAGTTATTGCAGCAACTCCAATAGCAACTGGTGATACTGCTGAAATGTATGAAGGTGTTTTAGTATCCTACATGAATGCCACTTGTGATAACGCTGATCTTGGTTTTGGTGAATGGTCAGCCGATGACGGAAGTGGATCAACAGTGTTTGATGACCTCCTATATGAATTTGTACCAACATTGGGGAGCGCTTATGATGTTACTGGATTAGTACATTATTCATTTGGTGCGTATAAAACTGTTGCCAGATCAGCAGATGATATTGTCGATCTGAACCCTCCAACTGCAGTAAACATCACGTTCCAGGTTGACATGCAGTACCAGGAAGTTAGCGTTGATGGCGTTCATATAGCCGGTGGTTTCCAAGGTTGGGATCCAGCAGCTACACCACTCACCGATATGGGTGGTGAGATATGGGCTGTTACTCTTGAACTAAATCCTGGCGAAGAACATGAATATAAATATCTAAACGGAAATGCCTGGGGTACAGATGAGGCCTCAAATAGAGCAATGACAGTTCCTGATGTTGATACCGTCCTTGACGTCGTATTTTTTGATGATTATGAAGATGCCGGCGGCGTTCCTGTGAATGTCACTTTCAATCTGAATACTTCAACGATGCCAGGATATACAGATTCTACAAACACAATCATTATTCGTGGCAGCCTAAATGGTTGGGGCGGAAATGAATGGGAAATGACAAATGTAGGTGGTGACTATTGGTCATATACAACTGCCACAGAACTGGAACCAGGCAATTATGAATACAAATTCGTAAATGTTACTCCAGGTGGTGATGAATGGGAGTCTACTGATAATCGTCCTCTGACTGTAACCGGTGTTGATGGTGACCAGAATAATCCATTAGACTACTTTAATGCAGCTGGACCTCCGTATGTTGAAACTGATGGTATAGATGTATACTTCAGGGTTTCTACACTTGGTATAGCTGCTTATGGTGGCGAAGAGATGTATACTGCTGGTTCATTTGAAGGTTGGTCAGGTACGCTAATGACAGATGAAGGTACAACAGAATACTGGGGTCTTTCGCATAGTTTTGATGAACCTACAGCTGTAGAATATAAATTCCAACATGGCCCAGGTGGTTGGGAATCCACTGATAATCGTACAGCCAATATCACACAGGATACTACAATAGCCTTTGTATATTGGGATGATCAAGCTCCGTCAACAGAAGAAGCTGTGACCAAAACAGTCATTTTCCAGGTTGATCTCGCTGAATGGCTTGATGAAGATGGCGCAACTGGAATGCCTGTATTCAGTCTTGCCAGGAACGATACCATGGAAGTCCGTGGTGGATTTAACGGTTGGAATGACAGTGATGTTGAAAACAGCGTCATGGTTCGTCAGCCGGGAACCAATATATTCAATCTTGCCGTAAGTATAACAAACTTCCCGAGCATAACCATGGAATACAAATATTTCATAAAACATTCAGCCGAATCAATTGCATTATTTGAAGCAACCTGGGGTCCAATGTATGTGGATATGGGTTGGGAAGATTCACCACAATTTGGTGGATCTAATCGAACCTTCTCCATGGGTGATACAGAGAATGAGATATATCAATTACCTCTTGCAGGATATTATGATCTGCCAGCCGGTGGAACGGTTCCTTCCGGAACATCAGTCACCCAGACATTTACCGTTGATATGAGCGCTGCTGATGCCTCTGGTTTTGTCCCAGGTGACGTTGTAAATCTTGTTTACAAGGATAAGTGGAATAACTATCTACAAGGATTTGGTAATGAATTTACCACTCCTGCTGTGGATAATGGCGACGGTACTTACTCTGCATCTATTACATTAATAGGTCCTGCACCTTGGCATAGTTTGTATGCCTGGGAATTTGTCGGAACAGAATTCACCTTACAGGAAGGTGGGGGATTCGGTTTTGGTCGATTCCGCGCCCGTTATATGTGTCCTGTTGATGGTGTTTGGACTGACTGGGATCATGATATGGATACATGGACTGAAGAAGCACCACTATTTGTCGCAGATTTTGCTGATGCACTTGAATGTCTTGGTGTTTGTGCTGCTGATGGTGATGTCACCGGTGACGGTTCACTTGATGTCCTTGACATCGTTGGTATAGTTGCTCATATTCTTGGCACAATCCCAATTGATGAAAGTCTAGTTTGTCATGGCGATGTTGATACAAATGGCTCTATTGATATTCTTGATATTGTGATCATGGTTGACCTCATTCTGAATCCAGGGCGAGTTGATGATGCAACAGAAGCAACTATCCAGATTAATGATGGAACGGTTAATCTAAATGCAGATGGATTTATCGGTGGTGTGGATATAACCATATCACATGGTCAAGACTTCAGCATTGAACTTGGTGATGCCTATATTGCTGATTATCACACTGATGGTAATGAGACAAGAATACTGATGGTACATCCAGGAACTGAATTATTTTCCATAAACGGATCATTCAGCATAACCGATTATACTGTTGTTTCAGGAAATGAATACATTCCTGCTACAATAGCCAATTCATATGCTCTGCTGAGCAGTTATCCAAACCCGTTTAATCCAGTAACAGAGATCTCATATTATCTGCCAACATCTGGTCAGGTAAATGTCAGTATCTATAATATGCTGGGTCAGCAGATAACGACGTTAACCAATAATGTTGTTGATGCCGGTAATTACTCTGTAACCTGGAATGGTATGGACAATCAACAGATGTCAGTTCCTTCAGGAATCTACTTCGTAAAACTTCAGCACACTGATGGTGTAGTAACTCACAAAATCACTTTGCTGAAATAAACTTATCTAATTATTGATATAAAAAAAGGGGCGAATATCGCCCCTTTTTTTATTTTAAAGAAAGTTTATCCACCATAAAATACTTTCTCCCCTAAATCCTTCAAGGTAAGAGTATGGTCATCGGGCCGGCCGGATAATTTCCTGTTTACAGAAGCATTTAATACCTCACCAATAAATACCGAGTGATCACCATTATTCACAATCTCAATGAGTTTACATTCAATATAAGTTGTAATGTCATCCAAAATAGGTGAGCCCGTCAAATCAGCATGGAATTTATGTCCATTGATTAGGTTGTTTTCAAGGGTCACCTTCTTAAAAAATGATACAGCTAAATTCTGCTGCCCCTTTGTCAAAATGTTCAAGGCGAAATGTTTGGATTGTTTTATAATTTTATATGCTGAAGAATCAATTTTTATTCCTGCAGCAATTAAAGGTGGTGTAAATGAGGTTTGCGTAAGCCAGTCAATCGTTGATGCTGCAATTTCACCTTTATCTGATACAGATGTAATGACATATAATCCATACGGGATCATCCTCAGTGCCATTTTTTTATGATCTTGATTCATCGAATTTCCTTTAAAAACTAAAATAGTGGCTGGGAAAAATACAGTTATGACAAATAAATAAATTTCAAAACTAAATATATAAGACCAAAACTAATTAAATAAACTAAACCTGCATAACTGATCCTCATAAGCCATTTTGGTGGTTTGAATTCTGTTGGAACTGATTTACTTTTGATTATTTTATAATTCATAAAGGCAAATATTGGTGCAGCCAGAAACGCCAAAATAGTTGCAATATCAATGAGCGTTTTCATTTTATTTTGGAAATAAACGAGTATAAGGATTCCCCCAACTGATAGAAAAATAACCCAAAACCAGTAGAGAATATCTTTCCGATGTGACAACCTGGGCACAAGCAGGAGAATTGACCCTGACATAACTCTTGGATAAGCGTCCATTACAGTTATCAGAGTACTAAACATAGTTATTAAACATGCTGAAGCAATAAATATTTTACTCCAACTGCCAAGGGTCTTAACATATAAATTAACAAGTTGAGATGAAAATACAATACCACTATTTGAGAATGCTTCTCCCGTGCCATACATTATTAACGCACCAAGACTCAGAAATACCAATGCCAGAACTGCAGCACCTATATAACCAATATAAAAATCTAAAAGTGTTTCCTTCATTGAAGGTTTGTGGTCAGTCTGTTTTGAACGCTCCAACATCCATAACGATGGCCAAACGGAAACTTCAATAGGTGCTGGCATCCAGCCCATCAATGCTATCATGAATCCAATACCCGTGATTGTCCATAAGTTTGGTGCATCAAATTCTGGAACAATGGATGATCCGTGTTGAATAGCCGCAATTAATGCCACAATAGTAGCAATACTCAATACAATGATTAGTACTTTCATCATTTTATCAAGTATTCGATATCTTCCGACAACTAAAATAATCACAATTATTGATATCAGGATTCCACTTAGAGACGCAATTGGGATGCCTGTGTGAAATAGGTTCTCTGCAAGACCAGTCGTTACCAATCCAATTGCTGAGATATTGATAAAGGAGGATATAAATGAGAGTAACAAAAATGATATCAGGGCAAAATTCCCCAGATCCTTGTAACCTTTCAAAACACTTTCGCCAGTTGCAGCAGTATATCTGTTGGCGAATTCGAAAAATGGGTATTTTAAAAAATTTGTCACAATTACAAGAATGAATAATGAAAAGCCATAAGAAGCACCGGCACGCGTGGATTGCACTAGATGAGATACACCAATTGCCGCCCCGGCAAACAATATACCAGGTCCTAATGCTTTTAATGTGCCAGAGATAATTTTCATAACAATTAACCTATTTTTGATAATGAAAATTAAGAGGAAAGTTTTTGAAACCCAAGAAGAGTTTCAGATTGGAACTCGAGGGTAGGCGCATATAGTCACCTCCCCATCGAGTTTGTTTTTATTTAAATTTATAGATTGGTTTCGGCTACCGTTTTTTGAACAGCTCCGAGTGTTTTCTGTAATGAGGTATTCTCTTCATCGGTTAAAGGGAATTCGATAATTCGTTCGATACCACCAGACCCAATAACAGTTGGGACACCAATAAAATATCCATCGATTCCAAATTCGCCTTCACAAAGTGAGGCAGAGGGGATAACTCTTTTTTTATCTTTAATATAAGATTCAGCCATTTCGATTGCAGATTGTGCTGGAGCATAAAAAGCCGATCCATTGCCAAACAATTTTACAATCTCGCCGCCGGCAAATCGGGTTCTATTTACAATCTCTTCTAATCGATCGGCATCAATTAAATCAGTAATAGGAACACCGCCAACAGTGGCAGAACGGGTAATAGGAACCATTGTATCTCCATGTCCACCGAGTACCATACATTGTACATCTTGAAAGGATACCCCTAATTCCATAGCAATAAATGCTCTGAAACGACTGCTGTCTAAAGCGCCAGCCATACCAACGACCTTGTTCTTTGAAAAGCCGGATATTTTGTAAAATGCATATACGATAGCATCCAGGGGATTTGAAACTACAATCACAAATGCATTAGGAGCATAATTTTTTACGTTATTGGCAACATCAGTTATTATTTTTAGATTTATGCCAAGTAGGTCTTCGCGATTCATCCCCGGCTTCCGTGGTATACCTGCAGTAATGATTACAACATCTGAATCGCTAATATCTTTATAATCACTCGTACCTGTAATTGCGGTATCGTATCCACCATGTGGTAATAACTGAGTAATGTCAAGAGCTTTACCTTTAACCATTCCCTCAGCATTTGGGATATCAAATATCACAATATCCCCAAGTTCTTTCTGGGCTGCAATCAAAGCAAGATTACCACCAATCTGTCCACCACCAATTAATGCAATTTTAGATTTTGCCATTTTATTCTCCGAATTAAATTATCTTTCTGAAATTGGAACAAATCCTTTCAAAGTGCTACCGGTATATATTTGTCTCGGTCTGGAGATCCTTGCACCTTTTGCCTGTCGTAATTCCATCCATTGAGCAATCCAGCCAGGTAGTCTGCCAAGTGCAAACATTACCGTATACATGCGTGTCGGAATTCCAAGAGCACGATAAATTATACCGGAATAAAAATCAACATTTGGATATAATTTTCTTTCAACGAAAAAATCATCATTTAAAGCAATTTCTTCTAATTCTTTTGCAATTGACAGCATTGGATCGGAAATCCCAAGTTTATTTAACAACCTGTCAGATGCAGATTTAAGGATTTTCGCGCGAGGATCAAAGTTCTTATAAACTCTGTGCCCAAAACCCATCAACTTAAATCCAGAATTCTTATCCTTTGCCATATTTACATATTTCTTATAATTGCCGCCATCCTTTTCAATCTTTGACAACATCTCAATTACCCTTTGGTTGGCACCACCATGTAAAGGTCCCCAAAGTGCTGAAATTCCTGCAGAGACAGAAATGAATAAGTTGGCAAGGCTGCTTCCCACCATACGAACTGTTGAAGTTGAGCAGTTCTGCTCATGATCAGCATGTAGTATTAATAGTAGTCTAAGCGCATCTGTCACCACTGGATCAATTTCATATGTTTCTGATGGGACAGCAAACATCATCTGGAGGAAATTCTCTTCAAATGAATATTTATTTTTGGGATACATAAATGGTTGGCCAACAGACTTTTTATAAGCAAATGCTGCCAGTGTTTTCATCTTTGCCAGCAGGCGAATAATATTATTATCTACATCACCTTCAGATTTCTCAGGATAAAAAGTTGACAGTGCTGCCACCATTGATGCCAGAACACCCATTGGATGGGCATTCATAGGATATCCATCAAAAAACCGTTTCATATCTTCATGTATCATTGTATGATACGTAAGTTCGTTATTAAAACTGGTGATTTCATCTTTTGTTGGCAATGTGCCTTTGATTAATAAGTACATAACTTCTGAAAATGTTGCATTTTCAGCAAGCTCTTCAATTGGTATGCCACGGTATCTTAAGATACCTTTTTCTCCATCAATAAAGGTGATAGAGCTTTCACAGGAACCAGTGTTTCCATATCCCGAATCCAGAGTGATAAAACCCGTATTACTTCTAAGTTTTGTGATATCAACAGCTCTTTCTCCTTCAGAGCCCTCAATTACCGGAAGTTCTATTGTTTGATTATCTAAAATTAATTTTGCGGACTTCATAATTCCTCCCTTTACAATATACATTAAGTGATATATAGATTAAGAATTTTATAACAAATGAGGCTTAAATTTAGAGTTAAATACCTCAATATAACTATTCATATTTTTCTATAATACAAACATGTCCTAATATCCTGCTCTGATACTTTATAAATAAAGTTTTATTATATATTAATACTTTATTATCTAATATTATTCATTGGTAATGTTATGCCACCGTAAATTTCGCCTAAAGAATTCTAGTTAATTTTACATATTTATGATTGGAGCTAATATGTCAGACAATAAATATTTTGTCAAACCAACTTACAGGTACGAGGTGGATAATCTTAATCAATCTTCATGGAAAATAAGTAAACGCGGCGGTAGCCTAATTCATGATCCGTTATTGAATAAAGGCACAGGCTTTTCAGAGCACGAAAGGGAAGAGCTTGGTTTATTGGGTCTTGTACCACCTAAAGTAGTAAGTATAGATGATCAAGTGAAAAGGATACAGGAAAACTTTAACAGACTACCAGGTCCTTTTGAAAAATACATATTCCTGGAAGCATTACATGATCGAAACGAAACACTGTATTTTAAAGTTTTGATTGATAATCTTGAAGAATTAACCCCAATTGTCTACACACCAACTGTTGGGAAAGCTTGTGAGCATTATGGACATATTTATCGAAGAGCCAGGGGAATGTACTTTTCTACCCGTAACCGGGGACATTTTAGAGAAATGATGAATAACTGGGCTCAGGATGATATTGATATCATTGTTGTAACGGATGGTAGCAGAATACTTGGGCTTGGCGATCTTGGTTGTAATGGTATGGGAATATCCATTGGTAAGTTGGCACTTTATGTTTCATGTGCAGGTATTTATCCAAGTAAAACGTTGCCGGCGGTTTTGGATGTTGGAACCAATAATGAAGAATTACTGGTAGATCCATTGTATCTTGGTGTCAACCATCGTCGCCTTACAGGTGACGATTATTATGAGATGGTTGAAGAATTTGTGACTGCAGCACTTGATAAATGGCCTGATGCATTAATCCAGTTTGAGGATTTCACAAATGACCATGCCTTTCCATTACTTGAAAAATACCGACACAAAATAGTTTGTTTTAATGATGATATCCAGGGAACCGGATCTGTGGCTTTAGCTGGGGTTCTTAGCGGATTACGGATTACCGGCGAAAAATTAATTGATCAGAGAATAGTTTTTCTTGGTGCAGGTTCTGCAGCTATTGGTATTGCCAATATGATCGCCGCTGGTATGGTAGAAGAAGGTTATACAGTTGAAAAAGCCAGAGAAAGATTCTGGTTTTTAGACACAAAAGGACTCGTAACAAATAATCGTGGTGATAAACTTGCCGATCATAAAATACCGTTTGCAAGAGATGAAGAGTATGTTAAAGATCTAGTGGATGTTGTTAAAAATGTGAAACCCACAATTTTAATGGGTTTAAGCGGTCAGCCCGGCTCATTTTCAAAAGAAGTGATTGAAGAATTGAATCGTCACGTCGATAGACCCATGATATTCGCCCTTTCAAATCCAACCTCAAAAGCTGAATGCACCGCCGAGCAGGCATATACATGGACTGATGGAAAAGGGATATTTTCCAGCGGAAGCCCCTTTGACCCAGTGAATTATAAGGGAAAACTATTATCTCCCGGACAGGGTAATAACATGTATATATTCCCAGGTGTTGGATTAGGCGCATCAGTGTGTAAATCCACTGAAGTAACAGATTCAATGTTCTACATTGCTGCAAAAACTTTGGCAGACATGGTTAGTGAAGAGTCTCTCGATTGTGGAAATTTATACCCGAAGTTGTCAAGTATAAGGGAAATCTCTCTAAAAATTGCTGTTGCAGTTTGCCAAGTTGCTTATAATGAGGGACTGGCGAGATTGGAAAAACCCGAGGATTTAGAAGCGTTTGTAAAAAAATCGATGTTTAGTCCACATTATATTCCATACTCAAAATAGTACTGTACATTATATAAGTTAGAAAAAGAGGGGCTTTTGTCCCTCTTTTTTTAAACTTTATTTATGGATATTACAAATATGGTATCGTAGTTTCAAAGCCATGAAGGTCACAAAAATTAATCAATTCAAAGTAGGTAAACAAATTCAGGGCTTCTTTCTATGTTGTGAAAAACATGTTAGAACAACTCGATCTGGAGAACTATATCTGGATTTGATTCTCCAGGATAATAGCGGTAGAATATCTGGGAAATTATGGGAATATACTGATAAGTATATGGATGCATTTAATAGGGGAGATCCGGTTGCCGTAAAAGGGATACCATCCTCATATCAAAATGATACTCAATTGACAATCTCTCACATCAATTATGCGGATGAAAAAAGATATAGTAAATATGGGTTTGATCCCAATCAATTGGTTCCTTCAATAAAAGAGTCCGTAAAAGGCTTACAAGACGCTCTTTTAATTGTTGTGGATTCAATTTTGGATTCTAACCTAAAAAACCTGGTATCCAATATTATTGATAAATATTGGCAACAAATATCAATCATCCCGGCTTCAACTGGATTTCATCATTCCATAAAGGGTGGATATCTGAAACATATGGTATCCTGTGGTAAAATAGCTGTTTCCCTCTCAGATCATTATGACAATCTTTCAGGCGATCTTGTTATTGCTGGATCATTGCTTCACGATATTGGTAAGGTAAGAAGTATTGGCGATGGGCTTGATCCTGAGAAAACAACAGAAGGCCGTCTGGAAGGTCATATCATTATGGGAAGGGATATTATATTAGAAGAATCGCTTCAATTTCCAAAGCTGGATGGAACAATAAAACAGAAACTATTGCACATAATTTTATCTCACCAGGGTAATCCTGAAAAAGGATCGGCCGTCACACCACGATTCCCGGAAGCACTGCTTGTGCATTTCATTGATAATATGGACGGAAAATTAAATCTAATGCAGGATGCAATTGATAATTTAAGTGATATAGAGGAATGGTCAGACAGAAAAAATTATTTCAGGACTGAGTTGTGGAATAGACGTTAATTCATCCTAAATTATGATGCTTAATTAATAAGGAATATTCTCCCAATGAATCATAAAATATTTGCACTCGTACTCATTGTCTTTATAACATTTATTTCAAGATTTGTACCACATCCACCTAATTTCACACCCATTCTTGCCGCAGGATTGTTTGCTGGAACTTATTTCAATAAAAAATATCTGGCGTATTTAGTCCCAATCTCAATAATGATTGTCACAGATATCATTATTGGCATTCATGCAACTCTTGTCTGGGTCTATTTATCAATATTGCTTGTAGTGCTACTAGGTACATTTATAGCAAAAAAGAAAAATTTTCTTACCATAGGATTGGGGGGAATTGGTGGTGCTGTTTTATTCTTTTTATTTACAAATTTTGGGGTGTGGATTACCGGTGGCGGTTTCTCTCATCCTCTAACATTTGGCGGATTGATTGCCTGTTACATAGATGCTATCCCATTTTTTAAAAATACTTTGATAAGTACAGTGGGATATTATTCTATAATGTATCTATCATATGAAAAATACATAAATCCTTATTTAGAAAATAGGTACGAAACCTCAAAGAAACTTGCTGGCTAGCTTAGCAGGGGTGTGCCGCGCCCTAATATTCCTTTAAAAGTATTATCAAACAATAGATCAAATGAGTTTGGGTATCGGTAAGAAATTAATATCTCTATTTATTCTTCTTTTATTCATTCCATTATTTTCACAGCAAAATTCTGATCAATTACAGTTAAGAACCGATCAATTAGGGCAGTCATCATATTATTTTCGGAGTGATAACCCTTTCATATTCGACGATACTTATGTGGAAAATATCAAATTTAATGGCAGTCTTAACAATCCAACCAGTCGATTCTTATTCTCAAATATTCCTGATGTCAAACCAGATTCTACTGCTCTTACTTTTTTCAAATGGCATCAAGGTGACTTCAGCTATCGCGAAATTTTAATCGGACTATCTTTGATTAATTTGAATGGCACCTTGATAAAATTCAAGGGAATGGGACGATCTTTTCCCGGGAAATATAACCATCTGAACACAATTGGATCATCGTCTGATAATGTACTTCAGAATTATTTAATCACATTTGGCAATGAGTCAGAACGTCAGACAAGTTCAATTTCATTTTTTCATCATCGTGAGAATTCAGGGATTCCAGTTAATGAGGAACCTGATTATTTTAGAAAATCTAAATCATATAATGCTGGCGGTTTTTACACGCATTCTGCTGATAATGCGATATATAATATAAGTGGTGCATTTCAATTTCTACAAACAACAACCCTTACTGAGATTGATGAGATCACAAGTCTAGCATATAAGGATTTCACCTATTGGTTAGATTCTAAAGCGATATACAATCTTTCAGAAAAATCAGAATACATTTTAAAATACTCTATCAAAAAAATAAATATCAGTCCTCAAAGTTTGTCTCAGAATTCTCAAGAGTTGTTTGACTATCAAGGCTTTCTGAATCATAGATGGCAAAATGGTATCGAGACAAAAATAGGAATTAAGTATTTATCTAATGATAAAATATATCCAGTAGGATCTGTTTCCAAGGAATATGACAAATTAGCCTTTGGCATCAGCAGATGTGTATTTTCTTCTTTTCACCATGAATCGAACTATATCCTTCAAAAAATGTATTGGCAAAGTACCTCAGTATGGAGTGATTTTAATCATGATAGATTTAGTTCAAAATTAAAAATTATACAACTACGATATGAAAATGAAAAATATTTAATTATAAATCCTCAAATTTCATATTTAGCAGACTGGTTGGAGTTTATTTATTCAGGTCATTATAATAATTCTGAAACCAGTATTATTTCTGAGCAATCAAGTATATCAATTGAGGTAAATCCTGAATTAAAAAATAAACGGTATCGTCCTTTTATTAAAGTTGAAGGGACTCAAACAATCCTGAATGGCAGTGGTAATAATAATATTAATTTTCTGGAAACGAATCAATTATCTTATTATCCTGACTCAAAAATCTATAGTTTGCTTGATATGTCTATAGGCATCAAAATTAAGCATTTTTCAGTCTCGTTTAAGTTTGTACAATTATTTGACAAGAATTCAATCGTGTCAACAGAAATTCTACCGGTTGATAAAATGAATTATCTTGATGTTTTCTGGTTATTCAATGATTAGCCAGAATGATAGATATCCAATAAACTACGTCGACAACGTCTATACTCCCATCATTATTGCTATCAACAATGCATATTGACTCATCGGTTGCATTTCCTTCCGCATAAATAATTATTGATATTATCTCGACGATGTCAAGGATGTCCAATGAGCCATCTAAGTTTAAATCCCCATTATTAATGCAGTCAGAATAATAGGTAAATGCAAAATCACCAGGTATTGCACCTACTGTATAATTTGCAACCTCAACTCCGTTTAGATTCATAACAATAACCTGATCGGGAGCAACAAAATCAGAGAGTCCAAAATATATTTTATCTCCATATGATTTCATTGAATATACATTGTTATACCAGCCAATTTGAGTGTTTTCAATAGGATTTAGATTTTCATCCAGTTTGATGACACCACCATTATAAGTTCTATAAACCTCTCCATTAATCAATGTCAGATCATTGCCAAAAAGGGAATTATTGCCATAGTCTGTTATTAGAATATCTTGAGTAATTAGATTTATCATGGAGGTAACAGAATAAGTAATCCAATTTTCATCATAATATATTCCTGAAATATACAGTTTATCATCATTCACAATCATTTGACCCGGACCCATTCCAACAATATATTCGTTGATAATTTCATCTGTATTGATATCAATTGATATAATTTTATTAGTATTCTGCCATTCAGAATCTAACATTATCGAAACATAAAGAACTTCATCCTCAATGACCATATCCTCTGGTAAACCGTTCACAGTTATTGAACCAATTATTTCAAATGTTTCAATATCAATTTTTAGTATGGCATTGGTATACCACTCTGTTATAAAACCGATATTATTATAGATTTCGATTTCTCTTGGACCAGAATAATTTGTTGATAGAGATTGATCCAAACTCAGTTCACCACTTTCGTTAATATCATAACTTTCGACAATACCGCTTCCGTTAATAACAACGTATAACTTGTTTCCATAAACTTTTAAAGATTGACCTGTATCACCAATTGGATTTTCACCATATTCAACAAGATTATCATTATCATTCAAGTACCAAATAGATGAATTTCCCGACATAAAATTGCCCTCGCACAAAACGAATATTTGCTCTTGAGCTCTGATGTTAATGTTTATCAGTATAAAAAATATTATTAGTCCTTTCATACTTGTCCTTAATTAAAATAAATGATTGTTTTTAGTGAGTAGTTTCGTCCAGGCTCAGGATATCCATATATAGTTTCATACTTTAGATTAAAAGCATTATCTACTGATAATACGTTATTTATCCTATGCTTAAGAATTGTTGAATTTTGTGTAATAGAAAAATTGAATAGGGAGTATTCTCTTATGTATAAATCATTTGGATAGCTATAAAAACGTATTTGCGATGAAACATAATTATATCCCATCGTAAACGTAAATTGATTTAACAATAAATTCTGAGTAACTGATGCTGAATGCTTTGGCGAATATCTGCCCTGTTTTCCACTATGGTATGGGAACTCAGGATTTCTATGTTTATGTACATTGTAGCCATAATTTATTTGCAGACTATAAAAAGGTGACCTGATTAATTTAAAAGAGGCATTGTATCCATAAGATTCAGATTTATCAATATTTTCAGGAGAATAAACAATCCCAGTTTCTTTTGGGAGCCATTGTATCAAATTCCTGTATCTTACATAAAAAGTATTTATGTCCAGGGTAATATCGGTGATTTTAAAGATATTTCTAAAATAAATATTTGTTGATCGTTCTACTTTTAGGTTAGGGTTTCCAAATGGGACCCAGTACATATCATTAAAACCGGGTCGTTTAAAATTGGATGAGAATGATAATGATGATCGGCTCCAGTACTCACCAGGTTGAAATTGCAAAATTGATTCAGCTGCAACAAGGATCTCATCAGTATTTAATTCGTGATCTATTCTTAGAACATTAACATTATTAATCCTGCCAATTGAGGTAGAATATTCAACTGAACCGAAGATAAGATCTCTTGAAATGTATGATGTATTTGAGCTGTTATTTTTTTCCCGGGAGTGCTGGATGACAAAAACATAGTTTTCAAAATTATATCTAATTTTCTCCGATATAACTGAAAGGTCAAAATGGCTGTTTAAAGGTGGGCCGGGATTTCCAGGGTAGTTGTAGTCCATTTTTGATTTTTTGATGGTTATAAGAGCACTCACCTTTGTATTCTGATAACGCATGCTTAGGGTTTGCAGCTCATCTTCAAGTCTGGATTTGTTTGGTCCTAAATAAATGAAACCTGAAAGATCACGTTTATTAAATACCGAAAATAATTGAAAATCTATATCGGATGATCTATCAAGGAAATACTTGCTCTTAAAATATAGAAACTTTTGATTGATAGCATTCTGAAAGTCAACTCCATTATCAGTATTATCATTATTGCTTTGATAATCCATGATTCCAGCACTGATTGAATAATCTGTCGAACGATGTTTCCAATTTAAATTAACAGCATCAGATGTGAATTTATTTTCACCAAATGAATGAGAAATCCAGGAACCAGACTTCCCCGGAACCATGTTGATTACTCCAGATAAAGCCGATGATCCAAAACGGGCAGATGATCCCTGGGGATAAAACTCAATGTTGGTCAAAAGCGCTGTTGGAATTTGAGAGATATCAGCAATTCCGTTTTGCTCACTGTTTAAAATTATACCATCAAGCATCAATGCAAGTCGATCTCCTTGAGATCCATTAAAAGAAACAGATGTTACGCTTGCAGGTCCTCCATATGATTTAACAATAAGGCCAGGTAATTCTTTAAATATATGTTGTGGGTGGATGGCATTATCAATCTGAACCTGTGCTAATTTGTATGTCCTTATTGGAAAACTAACATAATCTGACTCGGACCTGCTGCCTTTTACCAGCACTTCAGACCCAGAGTAAATAATAGGATATAATTCAACTCTCAAATGGGGAGGGAAATCTTCAGTATTAATTGTAATTTGATAATCTATGTATCCATCTTTGGAAAATTCTACAGAAGTAGTCTGAAAGGATTGGTTACTAATTATAATCTGGAATTCACCATCAACCCCAGAATATTGATATGTCGAATCACTGGAAATCATCACATCTTTTATAGGTCGGTGAGAAATTTTATCGATTACTTTCCCTTGAAGATAATCGGATAAATCTTCAGCATAAGCATACGAAAACAGAAAATTAAATACAAACCCCCAAATAACCGTGGAGGGAATATTGGGGGTGCGAAACGATATCAATCTACACCTCATTCCTCGAAGGTTCGTAGAAGTGGAAGTGTCTGACTTATCTGAAAACAGAAATACAGTTGCGGGTCAGTTCCGGATTCTCACCGTGATTCCTTCACACAAAAATTTATTATATAAACAATATCCAAAAGCGGATATGATAATTTAATATCCATAATTGAAAATAAATTATATAAATAATGTAACCTCTAAATATTTTATTTATCCAAATATGATCAGAAATGAAAATATGTTTCGGATATGTAATTTTATTAAGAATAAATTTTCAGTACGTTTTATTTCGATAAAGTAGTAATTATGGAGTTAATTAATGGGACAGTTTTCAATGGAGATATCAGAATCAAATTTTGACACTGCTGTTTTAAAAGCAGACAAACCGGTTCTGATTGATTTTTGGGCAGAATGGTGTGGTCCATGTCGAATTTTAGGTCCGACAGTTGACGAAGTTGCTGAAGAATATAATGGGAAAGTTATTGTTGGAAAGTTAAATGTTGATCATAGCCCATCAATTGCCAGCAAATATGGCATTAGAAGTATCCCAAGTCTGTTGATTTTTTTGAATGGAGAAGTACAGGACCAAATTGTCGGTGCAGTTCCAAAAACACAGATAACAGACGCATTATCAAAACATCTATAGGAAATACGGAAGAAATATGAAACGAAAAGTCATTATTATCGGTTCTGGCCCAGCTGGTTTGACAGCAGCATTATATACTGCAAGGGCAAGTTTAAAACCGATTGTTTTTGAAGGTATGCAACCGGGTGGTCAATTAACGATCACTACGGATGTGGAAAATTTCCCTGGTTTTCCAGAAGGAATAATGGGTCCTGAACTTATGGACCTTTTTCGTAAACAAGCTCAAAGGTTTGAAGCAGAAACACATTTTTTACACGTTGATAAAGTTGATCTATCATCAAGACCATTTAAAGTCTGGGTGAATGATGATTTGTATGAAGGCGAATCATTAATTATTGCAACTGGTGCTTCTGCAAAATTGCTCGGAATAGAATCTGAAACCAAACTAATGGGTTATGGCGTATCAGCATGTGCCACATGCGATGGTTTTTTCTATAAGGATAAACATGTAATCGTTGTTGGCGGTGGAGATTCAGCTCTTGAAGAATCCATCTATCTTACAAAATTCGCCTCTAAAGTTACTCTTATCCATAGAAGAGATGAATTGCGTGGCTCTAAAATCATGCAGGACCGTGTAATCAAACATTCGAAAATAACCGTTAAATGGAATTCAACCATCGAAGAAATGGTTGGCGATCCGCAAAAAGGTGGCCTTACAGGTGTCGTGTTAAAAGACACTGTTACTGGAGATCTATCTGATTTCTCATGTGATGGCGTTTTTATTGCCATCGGCCACAGACCAAATTCTGATTTGTTTAAAGGACAATTGGATTTGAAAGATAACGGTTACATTATAACAAAACCAGGATCTACATATACTTCTGTTGAAGGTGTTTTCGCCTGCGGTGATATTCAGGACGAAACTTATCGTCAGGCAATCACTGCTGCAGGCTCTGGCTGTTCAGCAGCTATTGATGCTGAAAGATGGCTGGAATCTCAGGAGTAACCCTGCCTGAATAATGACTTCTCGTCCATTCTTCCGTTTGGACAATTTTGGTACGTCAGGATAAAATAGGTTATATCATTACCCATTTTCGGGTAAATGGGGGACCTGTATTACAAATATTTGATAATCCGACGGATTGTTTAATACGTACAATATTGTCTCAATCAACTACAGATGCAAATCGTGATAATGCATTCCGATCCTTTAAAAATCGTTATTCTGACCTTAGTACAGTAGTCTCAGATGACATTGACAGGATTGCAGAAACCATAAAAGTATCCGGAATAGCAAGGAAAAAAGCCTCAGCTATTCAGGAAGTTTTAAAATGGTGCAAGCAGACCTTTGGTGAATATTCACTTGATAATATTTCGTCCTGGGACGATGAAAAGATTATTTGTGAGTTATTAAAAATTAATGGGATCGGTTATAAAACCATAGCAATATTGCTATGTTTCTCTCTTGGCAGAGATGTATTTCCTGTCGATGTGCATGTACATAGGATTATCACCCGATTGGGAATTACCAGAAAGAGTTTATCTCCGGATAAAGTATATTTTCTAATTAATCCTTTTGTACCTTTTGGAAAAGACTATTTCCTCCATGTTGAGCTTGTAAAGTTTGGCAGGGAAAGATGCAGATCTCAGAGTCCTCTTTGCGTTGACTGTCCCTTTTCACAACTTTGTGATTATGACTTAAATAAAAACGACTGGGCGTAATTGATTGTGTGATCCGAATTGAGATTATATACTATTCAAAGACAGTTGCATTGCCAATATGCCATCGATTGTAAAGTAATATTAAATATTTAGAAAGGAGTGTGATATGCAATCACCTCTATATGAGTTGAATAATGTCATTTTTGAAAGTGGAAATTTTAGACCTCTGGATGTAAAGAAGTTTGAAGTCCACAGAGGAACCGTCTATTCAATATCAGGAAAACCAGGATCAGGGAAAACTGTATTCCTAGATGTTTTATCGAGAAATTTGAGACATACATCAGGCGAGATAAAATTTGAATCCAAAGATATTTCACAGGTCCCCAATTCAGAACTATCCGACCAAATCGCTTTTGTGAGGCAAATTAATAAAGCGCCAAGATGGACGACTGTTGAAAGCTATATACTAAAAGTATTGGATAGTTATTCTCATACAAAAAATGAGAAGAAAAAAAGACTGGCCAGAATAATCAATCAAATGGAAATTAAACATCTTCTCGATCGACCAATGAAAAAGCTAACACCTGGTCAGCTCAGATGGGTAATATTGTCCGCCATGATTGCAGCCGATGCTAAAGTTCTTCTTATTGATGAAATTGAACAACATCTTTCGCCAGATGCAGTCAATAATCTTGTCAGAATCCTTTACCGGAAAAGTAATTATGACGGAATTACCGTTATCATCACTACTCAGAATCCGGAAATATTAAAAAAAATAGTTACAATATTTATCACTATGAACAGTGGAAGAATCACCAGTGTTAGATCCGCAAAAAAGCCACGAAAATACAACAAGAGAAAGAAACCAAATCAAAATAACAAAAAAGACTGAGCCATTTTTTAATTAGACTCAGTAAAAACTATTGAGAATTCAATTTATTGAGACTGGATGTAATTGTTTATATCTTAATAAATAAGGTAAATTTTATGTTAATTTATGAGAGATATGAATAATATTAATTTTAGTGATCTTCAGCAATTGATTTCATCTGCAGGACCAATTCTCCTGACAACACATATTAATCCTGATTGTGATGGCTTGGGATCCGAAATTGCTCTTTTTTATCATTTGAAGTCTATTGGAAAAGAATGCAGAATCATCAATAATTCCGGTATGCGGGATCTGTATAATTTCCTTGATATGGATGGTCATATTGAAAAGTATTCAACTGATATGGATGATTGGATTAAATCCGTAGACATTACCATACTGCTTGATATTGGCGATGCCAACCGCATTGGGAATATGAAAGAAATTGTATTCGAAAATACGAAGACTATTTGCATCGATCATCATCGGGTCAGGAAGGATAATACTTATTCTTATACAATGGTTAATCTCAACGAACCATCCACTGGGTCTATTATTTGGAAATATTTACGATCCCTGGATAGTGAAAGTAAATTGACTATGCCGATTGCTACCGGACTATATGCAGCACTTGTTACTGATACTGGTTCCTTCAAGTATTATAATACAAATGAAGAAGCTCATCTTATGGCAACTGATCTTATCAACTCAGGGATCATACCCTATGATATTCATAGGCATATTTATGAGAACAGATCGCTTGAACAAGTTCGGTTGTTGGGTAGGGTAATAGAAAATATCAATTTCCACAACAATGGCGAGTTTGTACTTTTTATTATTACCTTATATGATCTTGAGCAATGTAGAGCGACTCATGAAGATATTGAAGGATTTACTGATTTCTGCAGATCTATCAGAGGCGTTGAAATTGCCTGTATGATACTTGAGGAATCAGAAAATAATTTGAGAATAAATTTTCGTTCAAAAGGTAAATACATTATAAATGATGTTGCTGAAAAGCTAAATGGCGGTGGACATCCTCTCGCTGCCGGAGCCAACATTTTAAATCAATCAGTTGCTGAAGCAGAAAAAATAATATTGACATTAATAAGTAACAAAATTCATGGAGATGATGATGTCAGTTAAAAGCGATTACTGGATTGAGAAGATGGCCAGGAATCATAAAATGATTGTACCATTTGAGTCCGAACAGATTAGAAGTGGCAAAATCTCGTATGGATTGTCATCTTACGGCTACGATCTAAGAGTAGCGGATGAATATAAAATATTCACTAATGTAAATAATAGGATTGTTGACCCAAAGAATTTTGATGACGCATCATTTGTAAAATATTCAGGTGATGTCTGCATAATCCCTCCAAATAGTTTCGCGCTCGCTAGAAGTATTGAATATTTTAGAATTCCGAGAAATGTCATCACTTTATGTGTGGGAAAATCCACATATGCCAGATGTGGGATAATAGTAAATGTCACTCCTTTTGAGCCCGAATGGGAAGGATTTGTTACTCTTGAAATTTCAAATACCACACCACTACCTGCAAAAATATATTCTAATGAAGGATTGTGCCAGGTTATATTTTTTGAAAGTGATGAAGAATGCCGAACATCCTATTTAGATAAAGCAGGGAAATATCAGAAGCAAAATGGTATAACTCTTCCCAGAATGAAAAAAGATTAAAATTGAAAATAATCGTCGCCAAAGATGCTGGATACTGTTTTGGGGTAAGGGATGCTGTCAACACTGCATTCGATACCATTAATCAACATGGCGAAGTGTATATGCTTGGAGATATTGTCCATAATGAAAAAGTGGTTGCTGATTTAGCTCATGCAGGAGCAAAGGTTGTTGAAGAAGTTGACGAAATCCCAAGTGATAGCCCAGTATTATTCAGGGCGCATGGGACAGTTGGCTCAACATGGGATAAGGCAAAATTAGCCGGGTTAAAGATTATCGATGCCACTTGTCCATTGGTACATGAAATTCACAGTGAAGTGAAAAAGCTTTCCATTGATGGCAGACAAATTATTATTGTTGGAGATCATGGTCACGATGAAGTTATAGGTATTGCCAGTCAGGTTGATAATGCCATTGTAGTGGCAAATCCAACTGAAGCAAAAGAATTAAAAAAAATGAAACGGGCTGGTATTGTTTGTCAATCTACCCAAATAATTGATAATGTGCAGGAAATAATTAATGTTCTAATGATAAAAGTATTTGATTTGCATTTTGTAAATACAATCTGTTTCCCAACAAAAAGAAATCAAGAGCAAATCCGGCAACTGGCAAAAGAATGTGATGTTATGTTAATTATTGGTTCATTTACCAGTGCAAATTCAAAAAGACTCACACAACTTTCACTTGAAATTAATCCCAGGTCATACCAGGTAACTACTCTGGATGATGTTGATATAAAATGGTTTAGCGATGCTCATACAGTGGGAATCTCTGCTGGAGCCTCCACACCGGATTATATTATCGAAGATGTCAAAAATAAACTATCAACTTTGAAGGACACAAAATGAAAAAAGGTACTTTGCAAGTTAAAATCGGTTTGGCTGAAATGCTAAAGGGCGGGGTGATAATGGATGTCACAAATGCTAAACAAGCCAAAATCGCTGAAAATGCTGGAGCTGTTGCTGTAATGGCACTTGAGAGAATTCCAGCTGATATTCGTAAGGATGGAGGCATTGCCCGAATGTCCAATCCCGGAATGATAAAAGAAATACAGAAATGCGTAAGCATACCTGTAATGGCTAAATGCAGGATTGGTCATTTTGCCGAAGCGCAAATTCTTCAATCTTTAGAAGTTGATTTTATCGATGAAAGTGAAGTTCTAACTCCTGCGGATGAATTTAACCACATATGGAAGCATGAATTCAAAGTGCCATTTGTTTGTGGTGCCAGGAATCTGGGAGAAGCGCTTAGAAGAATTGGTGAGGGCGCTGCAATGATTAGAACCAAGGGTGAACCAGGGTCCGGCAATATCGTCGAAGCTGTTCGTCATATGAGAACATTGGTAAATGACATGAAAAAGTTGACAACTCTTGATGATCATCAGTTAATGGCAGAAGCAAAAAATTTAGGGGCTCCTTTTGATTTAATAAAACAAATTGCCGTTAATGGAAAATTACCTGTACCAAATTTTAGTGCAGGGGGTATTGCAACTCCTGCAGATGCGTCTCTCATGATGCAATTAGGAGCAGAATCAGTATTTGTTGGATCAGGAATATTTAAATCTGAAGATCCTGAGACAAGAGCAAAATCTATTGTTGAAGCCACAACCTATTTTGATGATCCAGATAAACTTGCTATTGCTTCTGAAAAACTGGGCAGCGCTATGAAAGGTCTTGATATTAGTGAGATCCCAGCCGACCAGAGAATGCAGGAGAGAGGCTGGTAAATTGATTATAGGGATTCTCGCTCTCCAGGGTGGTTTTCAATTGCATCAACTTTCTTTGGATTCCTTACAGGTTAAATCTGATTTTATCAGATACCCTAAGCAACTTGATCATTGTGATGCTTTGATCATTCCTGGCGGTGAATCAACAACATTAATGAAACAAATAATTGAAAATGATTTTTTTGATCCGCTCATAGATTTTGCGAATAAAAAATCAATCATGGGTACTTGTGCAGGAATGATTATCTCTTCATATTCGAATCCCGATAACGTGAATAAATCACTCTCCGTAATAGATATTGACGTTGATCGAAATTCCTGGGGAAGACAGGTGCATTCATTTGAGGCTGAAATAATAGTAAATTTTGATATTGATAATCCATTTAATGCCACTTTTATACGTGCCCCAAAGGTTAGCCGAATGGGACAGGGAATAAAATCATTCGCTAAATATGGCGATTCTACAGTTTTACTATCAGATGAAAGACATTTAATGGCTTCTTTCCATCCCGAAATTGGCGATGACAATCGCATTCATAAATTATTTATGGGAATGATAATGTGATAGACTACATTTATTTAAATAAAGTTAATTGTCCGGATGACCTAAAAAAACTCAGTATAAGAGAATTAAATAATTATTGTACAGAACTGAGTCATTTTATTCGATCCACCGTTGAAGATGTTGGCGGACATTACAGTTCCCCACTTGGAGTGGTAGATTTATCTGTGGCACTTCACTATGTCTATAATTCACCAACGGATAAACTCGTATGGGATGTTGGCCACCAGGCTTATGCCCATAAGGTAATCACTGGGCGACGAGATGCATTCCATACGCTCAGGCAAAAAGACGGTATCAGCGGATTTCTAAAAAGAAGTGAAAGTGATCATGACCCTATCGGTGCTGGTCATGCAAGTACAGCTATTTCATCGGCATTGGGAATTGCCCATGGAAGGGACAAAAGGAATACCGATGAAAAAGTGCTCGCCATCGTTGGTGATGGTGCAATGACAGGTGGTCTGTCATTTGAAGGGCTGAACAATTTAGGGTATAACCGAACACAACTCACTGTAGTATTAAATGACAATTCGCTATCAATTTCAAAAAGTGTTGGTGCACTTTCAAGATATCTAACCCGGGTTGTGACCAATCCCACCTATAATAAAATTAGGGATGATATTTGGTCTGTTACTGGAAAATTCCCTTCACTTCCATCAAAATTCTTAAGAACATTTTTAAGGAAAACTGAAGAAGGCATAAAAGGATTTCTTACACCCGGTGTTCTATTTGAAGAATTTGGACTTCGATATGTTGGTCCTGTTGATGGACACAATTTAGAACTGCTTATTCAAACTTTTAATTCAGTTAAAGATTTCCCAAATCCAACCCTTGTGCATGTCTATACAAAAAAAGGAAAGGGTTCCGAACTTGCAGAAATTGATCCTATAAAATATTATAGTCTGCCAGGGAAAATATCAAATAAGGTCAAGGATCCAATCCCAGATTATTCCAAATTATTTGGACACTGTATCAGGCAACTTGCTAAGACAAATGAAAAAATATCATGTATCACTGCCGCCATGGCAATTGGGACAGGAATGAAGCAGTTTACCGATGAATTTCCCGATAGATATATTGATGTTGGGATTGCCGAAGGCCATGCTGTTTCCTATGCCAGTGGTCTCGCCACCCAGGGTTTTTTACCAGTCGTCGCCTTCTATTCAACATTTATGCAAAGAGCTTTTGATAATATATTTCATGATGTTCTGCTCCAGGAATTACCAGTAATATTCTGCATGGACCGCTCTGGATTAGTTGGTCCTGATGGACCAACACACCACGGTGTATTTGATATCGCTCTGTTGCGGACGCTTCCAGGCCTGATTGTTTCAGCCCCTATGGATGGTAATGATTTTTACGATTTGTTATATACTGCAACTCAGCTGGAAAAACCATTTGCGATTCGATACCCCAAAGCAACCAGTTATCGATTTGATAAAAAAAGAAAACCCGAATTGCTGGAAATCGGTAAATGGAACGTACTTAATTCTGGCAGTAAAATTGTTATTCTCGCAATAGGCAGTATGGTACAGGTTGGTATGGATGCCGTATCTGCGATTAAAGAAAAATTCAATATCTCAGTAACGGTTGTGAATGCAAGATTTATAAAACCTCTCGATATCGAATATTTGGATTCTATTCATGAAAATCATTCTCATATTATAACCATAGAAGAAGGTGTGAAAAAGGGTGGATTTGGATCAAGTATACTAGAATATTTCAGTGATGTTGAATCGGAATTAAATATCAAATCTTTTGGAATACCTGACGAATATATTGAACAAAGCTCCAGACAGGATCAACTCAATTCATTGAACTTGAGTGTTGATGGTATCCTTTCTGCAATTCAAAAAATAATAGGTAAATCATGAGTGCTAGTTTTGAAAAATCATGGAAGAAATGGCAGGAAGAAATTGAAAATACAAATCAAAGGGATTATAACTTTCAAACTGCATCAGGTGAGTCAGTAGACCGTCTATATTTACCAGATAATCCTGATGATGACTACCTCGATAAATGGGGATTCCCTGGTCAATACCCGTACACTCGAGGCGTTCACCCTAATATGTATCGTGGCAGATTGTGGACAATGAGACAGTTTGCAGGTTTTGGTACCCCACAGGAAACAAATCAACGATTCAAATTTCTATTGAGTCAGGGACAAACTGGATTATCAGTTGCATATGACATGCCTACTTTAATGGGATATGATTGTGATCATGAATTATCAGACGGGGAAGTTGGTAAATGTGGTGTAGCAGTGAGTTCCCTAAAAGATATGGAAGACTTGTTTGAAGGTATTCCTCTGGAAAAAGTAAGTGTCTCACAAACTATTAATGGACCATCAGTAATCTTACTTGCGTATTACATTGCCGTCGCTCAGAAGCAGGGTGTCGATATATCTGCCTTAAGAGGCACACTACAGAACGATATTCTCAAAGAATATATTGCACAAAAAGAATGGATATTCCCGCCGGCAGAATCTATGAGAGTCATCACTGATATGATTGAATACTGCACAGAATACCTGCCAAAATACAATACAATTTCAATAAGCGGGTATCATATCCGTGAAGCCGGTTCCACTGCAGTACAGGAACTTGCATTTACTCTCGCTGATGGGTTTACATATGTTGAACATGCAATTGCCCGGGGATTGGATGTGGATAAATTTGCACCACGGTTATCATTCTTTTTTAATTCACATCTGGACTTTTTTGAAGAGATCGCAAAATATCGTGCAGCCAGACGGATCTGGTCAACTACAATGAAAGAAAAATATGGTGCGAAAGATCCAAAATCGTGGAAACTACGATTTCATACTCAGACTGCAGGCTTTTCTTTAACCGCCCAGCAACCTGAAAACAATATTGCCAGAACGGCATTCCAGGCGATGGCAGCAGTCCTTGGCGGAACTCAGTCGCTTCATACAAATTCTATGGATGAAACACTTGCTTTGCCATCCGAAAAAGCGGTAGAAATAGCCTTGAGGACACAACAGTTAATCGCTTATGAGACAGGGGCAGCTAATGTCATTGATCCTTTAGGTGGTTCCTGGTATATTGAGGAACTCACAGATAAAATTGAAGAAAAAGCCAGAGATTATTTTAGAAAAATCGAGGATCTCGGTGGGGTTATTCCAGCTATTGAACAAGGATATATACAAAGAGAAATTGCTGATTCAGCCTCTGAATACCAGAAACTTCTTGATAGTAAACAGAGAATAATGGTCGGTGTAAATGACTTTATTAAGAAAGATGAAATAATCGAAATACCTATCTTGGAAATAGGCGCTGATGTAGAAAAAAAGCAATTATTAAAAACCAGGACTTTAAGAGAATCGCGTGATAATGATAAAGTTACGACAACATTGGAGAAACTATCCAAAGCATGCAATGGCGATGAGAATATTATGCCGCTCCTCATAGATGCTGCCAATGCTTACGCCACCCTGGGAGAAATGGTTGATGCCATGAAATCAGTGTTTGGCGAATGGACTGAAACCAGCGTGATTTAATCCTTTAATTAAATGAAATTATCTTCAAAAATATTTAATCATAAACATCCTTTCACCATTGGTGTGGAAGAAGAATATATGCTATGTCACCCGGAGAATGGTGATTTAGTTGAGAAAGTGGATGTCATCATGGATTCAATAAATCCCGATGATAAGGATCGCTTTAGTTATGAGCTGATAAAAACAGAAGTTGAGATAAATACACCGGTTTGTCGTGATGTTAACGAAGCATTGAGTGAAGTCAGAAGACTTCGAAAAGTTGTCAGGGACATTGGTGTACAAAATAATTTTCGAATGGGGATTAGTGGTACTCATCCTACCGCAAAACCCATTGAGCAAAATTTTGTATCAGTTCCCGGGTATCAGTGGGTGGCAAATCAAATGGGCTATTATGCACAAAGAAATATCACCTTTGCCACCCATGTGCATGTTGCAGTTCCAGATGCTGAATCAGCCATCCATATTACAAATGCTATGCGACGATGGATTGGCCCACTACTGGCAATTAGTACAAATTCTCCTTTTTTTGAGGGGGTTAAAACTGGTATGCTTTCCTCCAGATCTTTTCAATTCGGCGCTTTTCCAAGAACCAATGTTCCCATAACTTTTAATTCCTATGACCAATATAAGGATTTGGTAAATTCTTTTATTGATATGGGGAGTATTGAAAAACCAAGACAAATTTGGTGGAAAATCAGACCTTCAATGGATTATGGCACCATCGAATTCAGGATGTTCGATATACAGAGATCCCTGGTCAGAACCCGATTATTAATTGCACTTTCTCAGTCACTGGTTCATCGTGCATGGTCTGAATTAAAGGATGGAACTCTGGCAGAAGATTTTGAGCTGGAATATATAGACGACTGTTTTTGGAAGGCATCCAGATTTGGTTTTGATGTTAAAGTTATGGATCCAAAGTCTATGGATATTATTTCGATGAAGGAATTCATCTTGAGGATGTTGGAATATGCAAAACCTGCACTCAGACATTTTAATAATATGGATGTTATCGACACTGTTACAGAAATATTAGATATTGGGAGTGAAGCTGTTGAGCAACAACAGGTTTATAAATCAGTCGGAATGAGTGGACTTCAGAAATATTTGATGGATAACGTCCAATTCAATTAGATAAATTTTTAATAACTATAAATATTTAGAAAGGTGAAAGCATGCCTCGCAAAATCGTCCACGTAGTTGGAACCGGTACTATTGGTGAACCATTAATCGGTTTACTCTGTGATTTTAAAGATAAATTAGGAATTGACGGTGTCAGCTTTCATAAAAACACCCCACTAACAAGCGACAGGGCAAAAGTCAAGGCGTTGTTAAAAAGAGGGGCACGTCTGGCAACGGTTGAAGACCGCTTTGATGGATTTAATGCTCTAGGGCTCAAGCCGGAATTCACAACAAAAGAAGCAATTAACCGTGCTTCAGTGGTTATTGATTGCACACCAAGCGGTATTGGTCACAAGAATAAAACTGATTATTATGAAAGTTTCCTCCATAATACTGATGGATTTATTGCCCAGGGCAGTGAATTTGGATTCGGAAAAATGTATGCTCGCGGTATAAATGATGATGCATTGATTTCAAAGGAAGATAGGTTTATACACATAGTCTCTTGTAATACTCACAACCTATGCGCCCTTATTAAATCCCTTGCTTTGGATAATGAAGATAAAGGGAATCTCGCTAATGGTCGCTTTGTAATGATTAGGCGTGCAAATGATGTAAGCCAATCAGGTTCATTTATTCCTTCACCACAGGTTGGAAAACATGGAGATCAGCAATATGGGACTCATCATGCCAGAGACGCTGCATTATTATTTGAAACAATAGGTGAAAAATTGAATCTTTTCTCATCAGCAATGAAAATGAATACCCAGTATATGCATACAATTCATTTTCATCTCCGTGTAAAAAATCAAACATCACTGCAAAAAGTTTTAGCAAAATTGGATGGTAACAAAAAAATAGCAACTACCGATAAGATAGATGCTTGCCAGGTGTTTTCATTTGGCCGGGATCAGGGTCACTTTGGAAGGATCCTCAATCACACAGTCGTTTCAATTCCATCTTTGCATGTCAGTAACGATGGGACAGAAATTTCTGGATTCTGTTTTACTCCTCAAGACGGTAATTCACTAATGTCTTCTATTGCAGCGAGCATGTGGTTTCTATATCCACACTCTTATGAGAGCAAAATCCAATGCTTGAGACATTTATTTTTTGATGAGGTTTAATAATTCCTTATTCAATAACCAAAATAGAAAACGGACCATTTCTTGAAAACTCATGGCTATTAAGTTTTTCGAAAAATGCTATCCTGATAGACCCGGGAGATGAACCTGAGAGGATTCTTCATACCGCTGACCTCAAGAACGTCAATTTAACGGGAATATATGCAACTCATGGTCACTTGGATCATATTGGTGCAGTTTCTAAAATTCAAAAAGACAGGAACCTTCCTTTTTATATCCATGAGAAAGATACATTTCTTGTTGAAACACTTCCGCAGGCATGTGGAATGTTTGGCCTGCCCCCTGTTGAGATTCCAACTATCAAAGATAATCTTGATAAAGATAGTTTAATTAATACCGGTGATTATGAAATCCAGGTGATTGAAACCCCCGGCCATACACCTGGGGGAATTTGCTTTGTTTTGGAAAATCATATTTTTGTAGGTGATACCCTTTTTAGAAACTCCATCGGCAGGACCGATTTACCCGGTGGTAATCATCAGCAATTGATTAATTCTATCAAAAATGTTCTTTTCTCACTTGATGATCAATATATTGTTCACCCCGGACATGGACCTGATACAACAATTGGTTATGAAAAAATGAGCAATCCCTTCTTGCAATAAACATGTTGGAATCAAATATAATATCAAGGATGGATTCGATTATCAATAAAGATAATACCACCTATGATGAATTAAAAATTCTTGCTGCGATATCCGGAGGGATCGACAGCATGGTCCTTGCTGACCAGTTACTATCAATAAAACCCAAGAAAAATTATGAACTTGCTTTTGCACATGTTAATTATCAAACCCGTCCTGATTCAAACGAAGTCGAAAAGTTCTGTGAGGAATACTCCAAGTTTAACAATGTGCAATTCCACCATAAAATTGCCAAGTACTCTAAAAAAGAAAAATTGTCCTTTGAGGCCTGGGCCAGGGATGTCCGTTATTCTTTTTTTAATGATTTGTGTGAAAAACATGGATACCATTGGATACTTACTGCCCACCACTTTGATGATCAGTTGGAAACTCTATTTATGAGGTACCAGCAAGGGGGGGATTGGATAACTATGCTTGGGATCAGAGATAATTATGGTAGAATCAAAAGAGTGATGCTGGATATTAAAAAAACTGAAATTGAATCATATGCCAGCTCAAAGAATCTTCGATGGTTTTTTGATAGCACTAACAATGATGATAGATTTTTAAGAAATAAAATTAGAAACAAAATCTTACCTAAGGTCAAAAGGAAAGATGCTGCCATAATCCAAAAACTGTTGGATTCCCATAGTGAAGCAAGAAAAAAGTTGGATAATCTCAAAAATAAATTGGCTGTCAACAATAAGAATATAGAGTTTGTCAATCCTTACAGAATAAATATTGGTATAGAATTTATATTGGGTTTTTCTGATACTGAAAAGAAATTGATAATGAAGGAAACATTCTCAAAGGTAAATATCTCCATTTCCAATGATATTTCAGGGCCACATTGGCGTTCATTATGGCACTTTATCATGTCTGGCAATACTGGTACAGTTTTTGACCTTTGCGATGAAATTCGCGTTTATTTAGATAGATCGTTTTTTACATTGGTGCTGTCAGAAATGCCAGTGGATAAAAAAATAAAAATACTATTAGATAGCGAGAATATTTGGAATAATAATCGTTTTACAGTTGAAAATATCGGTTTTGATGATCATCTACATTCTGATGAAAAATTATTTTTCATACTCTCGAGAGATAAATTTAAAGAAGGAATTTCTATTAGGAAGTGGAAATCAGGTGACCGAATATTGTTATCACCAAATGGAATATTTAAAAAAGTCAGTAAAATATTTATTGATTATAAAATACCATTGTTGAATAAAAATAATTATCCAATTGTCGTCGATAACATGGATAATATTCTATGGATTCCCGGTATTCGTTATGGAGCCTTAAAAGATAATATTGGATCATCCCAACAAGAAAATTATAAAATAAAATGGAACAAACTTTGAAAGAATTCACAATCCCAAAAGGATATCCCTTTGAAGGAAAATCATTGGATATTTTAATTTCTGAAGAAGAAATAAAAGATCGAATCGCTGAAATGGCAATCGATGTATCTAAGCAATTTAAAACAGAGAAGCCAATATTCATCGGTGTGCTCAATGGTTCTTTTCTTTTCTATGCGGACCTGCTAAGAGAATTAACAATAGACTTTGAAGTTGATTTTTTGAAAATTGATTCCTACGGTAGTGCGACAAAATCAACTGGTACAGTCAGATTATTAAAGGATATTAGTGCCAATATTACAGGTAGGCATGTTGTCATTATTGAAGATATTATCGATACGGGTTTATCAATACAATTCTTAAAACAAAGAATGGAAAATGCTGGACCTGCATCTGTTACCTTCGTCACATTGTTATTCAAACCTGAAGTTGCAAAATTAAATTTCCCCATCGATTATATAGGCTTCAATATACCAAATAGATTTGTCGTAGGATACGGATTAGATTATGACCAAAAACTTAGAGGTCTAAAAAATATTCTCGCATTTAAAGAAGGGGATGTCTAAAATGGAAAAAAAATCACCAAATAAAACTCCAAATCGACCAAATGGAAAAGATGGTAAATCCCCTAATGAGGATAACGGGTTTAAAAAATTCTTTTTCTCTGGTGGTAGAACAGCACTTGTTTGGACTGCAGTCATATTGGGCGCTGTCACTATTGCTCAATTTTTAGATAGTGACTCCAAAACAAAAATAGTAACTTTTACAGAGTATGAAAGCTATATAGATGATGGAAGGGTGAGTTCGGCTGAAATTATTGGAAGTAAATTTATAGGTACGTTCAAGGAACCTGAAGAGTGGAGAAGCGGTGCTGTCAAAAAGGTAACAGAGAAATTCTCCACAACATTACCATATATCGATGCTGATATGATTAAAAAATGGAATGATCAAAAAATTGTCTATCAGTTCCAGGAACCTACTGCTGGTATGCTGGAATACCTGATTAATTTCTCTCCGTGGTTAATAATTATTCTGGTTTACATTTTTTTCATTAGGAAAATGCAGGGATCAGGAGGTCAAAGCGGAATCTTTGGATTTATAAAAAGTAAGGCAAAAATGATTTCGCCTGACAATCCAAAAATCACATTTAAAAATGTTGCAGGCTGTGACGAGGCAAAAGTTGAACTTCAGGAAATTGTTCAGTTCCTGAAGAATCCAAAGAAATATAGCAGATTGGGTGCAAAAATCCCCAAGGGTGCATTATTGCTAGGCCCTCCAGGAACTGGTAAAACGCTTCTTGCAAAAGCGGTATCTGGAGAAGCCGGTGTCCCATTTTTTAGTATTAGTGGTGCCGAATTCGTTGAAATGTTCGTTGGCGTAGGCGCCAGCCGGGTTCGAGATCTATTTGATCAGGCAAAGAAAAACTCACCAGCTATAATTTTTATAGATGAGATCGATGCAGTGGGAAGACACCGAGGTGCCGGGCTAGGAGGAGGGCATGATGAAAGAGAACAGACCTTGAATCAGATCCTTGTTGAAATGGATGGTTTTGATACTGATGCCAATGTAATACTTCTCGCGGCCACAAACAGGCCTGATGTACTTGACAAAGCCCTGCTAAGACCCGGTCGATTTGACAGACAAATTATTGTCGACCACCCCAGTATTGATGGACGGGAAGCAATACTAAAGATTCATTCAAAACATGTACCATTGAATAAAGATGTTGTTTTAAAAACAGTCGCTAAGGGCACGCCGGGACTTGTGGGGGCTGATTTAGAAAATCTTGTCAACGAAGCAGCGCTATTAGCTGCCAGGAAAAATAAAAAAAGTGTTTCGATGATTGACTTTGAAGAAGCAAAAGATAAAGTAATGATGGGTGTGGAGAGAAAAAGTATGATGCTTACCCCTGAGGAAAAGAAAATCACTGCTTATCATGAGGCCGGTCATGCCCTCGTGGCGCATTATACAAAATATTCTGACCCTATTCATAAAATTTCAATTATTCCCAGAGGTCGCGCCCTGGGAATAACTGCTCAATTACCCGACCATGAAAAGCATACTTATGGTAAAGATTTTCTAATTGGAAGACTACACATACTTATGGGTGGCAGATCTGCGGAAAAAATTATTTTCAAAGATACATCCACAGGTGCCGCCAACGATATTGAGTCTGCTACCGGAATCGCCAGGAAAATGGTTTGTGAGTGGGGTATGAGTGATAAATTGGGTCCTTTAACATTCGGAAAGAAATCTGAAGAAGTATTTCTTGGTAGGGAAATAAGCCATTCAAGAGATTACAGTGATGTAACTTCAGAATTAATTGATGATGAGATTATTGGTTTAGTAAAAGCATCTGAAAAAAATGCTGATTCACTATTAAGTTCGAATATAGAACAATTACACAGTTTAGCTGAAGCATTACTTGAATATGAAACAATCAGTGGTTTAGAAATGAAACTGGCAATTGAAGGTGAGTCCATAAAGGAATATAGATTAAAAACATCGCCACCACCCCGCAGAAAAAGTTCTCGGAGACGTTCTGCAAAACGCAATAATAAAGCTGATGTAAACACAAACAAATCAATAAAGCCAAAAAGAGCAAATATAAATAATTCTAAAATTGATGACTCCAAGCCAAAAAAATAATATACTCATAATGGGTATCTTGAATCTCACTCCTGACTCATTTTATGATGGTGGAGAATATTTGGATAACTCATCTGTTAGAAATCACCTGGAAGCAATGGTTAATTCCGGTGCAGATATTATCGATGTGGGTGCTGAATCTTCAAAACCTGGATCTGAATCAATATCATTGGATGAAGAATTTGAAAGAATAAATTTAATAATACCGTTCCTAAGTAGTTTTAATGATACCGTATTTTCAATAGATACTCAAAAACCTGAAATCGCCGATTATGCCTTGCACAATGGATTTAGCATTGTCAATGATATAACTGGTGGTGATAAGCTGATGTATCAAATAGTAAGTAATCATGATTCTGAAATTGTCATTATGCATATGAAGGGGACGCCTGAAACAATGCAACTTAATCCCCATTATGATGATGTGATAGAAGATATTAATCAATACTTTGAAAATAAAATTTCTATTGCTGAAGGTGTTGGTTTATTAAAATCCAGTATCATACTTGATCCTGGTATCGGTTTTGGGAAAAGTATTGATGATAATTATAAGATAATTAATAATCTTCTCGAATTCAAGCATTTTGATCTTCCAATCCTAATCGGGACATCAAGAAAATCTTTTTTGCAGTTCAATGACGATAGGGCGGAAAGTAGATTGACAGGAAGCATTGTATCAATGATAATGTCAGTAGCAAATGGAGTAAATATAGTCCGGGTCCATGATGTAAAAGAGACCGTTAAAGCCATCGAGATCTATAACCGGTTTGAAATGAATCGCAGTCAGGTTAGTAGCTATGAATAGAAATATTTTCTTTAACACTATAATTTATTTAATTCTAATATCCCTGGTATCCGGTAACCAGTTCTGGCAAAAACCTATGCAAGAAAACTCTGATTCAAATCCAGCGCTTTACGTTATACAGGAAAACGATAATATCGCCATGAAAATAAATATTTGGGGTGAAGTTGAAAAACCGGGACAATATATTATTCCATTTTCTGTTGATCCTGATATGATCACACTCATATCTATTGCCGGAGGACCCACTTCTAATGCTAATCTAAAAAGTATTCGGATTATCCGGGTCTCGGATGACCATGGCAGCATTACCATTTTAGTCAATTTGTCTGATTTTCTTGATAAAGGGAATGGCACTTCTCTTATTGATATTGAACCCGACGATACTATCATAATCGATAGGAGTTTTTGGGGGAAATTAAATTCACATCATTCAATTCTAAATTTATTAAATCTTTTCACAACAGTTTATCTATTACTGAGTAATTAATTATGGACGTACAAGTATACCAAGAAAATTTTAAAAATCTGAATAGTAAGTATCATGAAATCAGGGGGTATCTTTGAATGGGATGCACTTGTAAATAATATTTCAGTCTTACAGGAAAAAACCACACTTCCGGATTTTTGGACTGATCAAAAAAAAGCACAAAATATACTGAGGAAAATCAGTATCCTCAGTGCTGAAAAAAAAATGTGGGAAACTCTTGACGACTTATACTCAGAAGTAGAAATACATTTTGAAATTATCGATTCAGGTGACAAACCTGATAAAGAATTTACATCTTCTTTTGCCAAATTTGAAAAATACCTATCTCAAGTTGAAGTTAAATTGATGATGAATGAACCAGATGATTCCAAAAATGCCATTATTACAATTCATCCTGGTGCTGGTGGAACTGAATCTCAGGATTGGGCAAACATGTTGTATCGCCTTTATACAAGATGGTGTGAGACGAATAGTTATAAAACTAAAATAATTGATTTTCAACCTGGGGATGAAGCCGGATTAAAAGATGTAACAATAGAGGTAATAGGCGATTTTGCCTATGGAAATCTAAAATCTGAAGCTGGAGTTCATCGGCTGGTGAGAATATCGCCTTTTGACAGCAATTCCAGAAGACATACATCCTTTGCATCTGTCTTTATTTATCCAATATTGGATGATGATGTTGATATTGAGATAGATGAAAAAGAAATTCGAATTGATACATACCGCGCCAGTGGTGCTGGCGGTCAGCATGTTAATAAGACAGATTCAGCAATTCGTATTACCCATTTACCATCAAATTCTGTAGTTCAATGTCAAAATGAAAGAAGCCAGTTAAAAAATAAAAATGTCGCAATGAAAATGTTAAAGGCAAAACTATATAAACTGCGATTGGACGAACAGAAAAAAGAAAAGCAACATCTTGAAGATCAAAAAATGGACATAGCCTGGGGAAGTCAGATTAGATCATATGTTTTTCATCCTTATAATTTGGTTAAGGATCACCGAACAAAGGTTGAAATGGGCAACATACAAGCAGTTATGGATGGGAATATCGACCCATTTATCAGAGGGTACTTACTCTTTAACATGGAGAAATAAATTTTGTCAATAGAAAATAAATCATTAAAGAAAATTATTGAATTCCGTCACCAGAAACTCGAAGCTATCAAAAACTCTGGAATAAACCCCTTCCCCTATAGTTTTGATCGAATCGATTTTGCTGATGATGTTATTAAATCCTATGATCCAGATAGAGACAAGAAACAGGTGTCTATTGCTGGAAGGATTGTATCCATGAGGAAGATGGGCAAAGCAAGTTTTACTCATCTCCAGGATGAAAGCGGGAAAATTCAATTATATATTAAACGGGACGATGTTGGTGTCGATGTATACAATAATTTGTTTAAAAATCTTGACCTCGGAGATATTATTGGTGTTACAGGTTATGTATTTGTTACCCGCACAGAGGAAATATCTGTTCATGCAGAATCACTAACAATATTATCAAAAAACCTGCGTCCGCTACCAAACTTAAAAGAAAAAGACGGGGTGGCATTCAATGAATATGGTGATAAGGAACTCAGATATCGGCACCGGTATCTTGACCTCATTGCCAACCCGCAGAATAAAAATACTTTTGTACAAAGAGCCAGAATTATTTCAGCAATGAGATCTGTGCTGGATTCTAATGGTTTCCTTGAAGTTGAAACGCCTATTCTCCAACAAATATATGGCGGCGCTTCTGCAAGACCGTTTAAGACTTTCCATAATACTCTTGACGAATCGTTATATTTGCGAATTGCAGATGAACTTTATCTCAAAAAGTTGATTATAGGTGGGTTTGAAAAAGTATACGAATTGGCAAAGAATTTTCGAAATGAAGGAATGGATAGAAGCCACAATCCTGAGTACACCTCTCTCGAATTTTATCAAGCCTATGTTGACGTCTATTATATGATGGATTTTACCGAAATGTTGATAAAAACCATTGCCCAAAAGTTGAATGTTGATACTGTTGAGTTTAATTCATTTAAAATTTCTTTGTCTAAATCCTTTGAAAAAAAATCTATGTTTGAGTTGTTAAATAATGCCTCAGGTAAATCAATAGACAAAATGGATCGTCTTGAGCTTTATGATTATGCAAAGGAATTAAAGCTGGAAATTGATAAAAAAATGAATTACGGGCAACTCCTCGATGCGATTTTTGAACATCTTGTTGAACCAACCCTAATAAATCCAACTTTTGTTTATGATTACCCAAAGGCAATATCACCTCTTGCCAAGGGAAAACGGGATGGGAATCAGGACATAGTTGAACGATTTGAATTATTTATCGGCTGTACTGAATTTGCCAATGCTTTTTCTGAACTAAACGATCCAATTGACCAACGCCAAAGATTAGAATCTCAGGCCAAATTGAGAGAAATTGGTGACGAAGAAGCTCAGAACGTTGACAATGACTTCATCGAAGCAATGGAATGCGGAATGCCGCCAACAGGCGGTGTTGGGATCGGCGTTGATAGAATCGTTATGTTGCTTACCGGTCAGAACTCCATAAAAGATGTAATCCTTTTTCCGGCAATGAGAACCGAAAAGGAAAAATAATCAATACATCATTATTCTTGATACGCAATGAGACTGGCACATAAGATAGCTTTAAACCATATATTTTCATCGCATGACTTCAAGTATATCTCCTTCTCAATTAAATTGAGTATCATTGGTTTAATGCTTGGTGTTGCTTCATTAAATATTATCTCATCATTCTCCCAAGGATTTAAGAATTCTATTCAGGAAAAACTTACCGCCCTTGATGGTCACCTTCGAATAACAAGTTATGGGGTTTCGTCCGGTGATCTGTCCGAAAAGGATATTGACGATATCGTCGAAAAACTGAGCTCTATCCCGGAAATTGTAAATATCCATCAATATATTGAGCACAAGGCAATGGTGCAAAAAGGCGGGATATCTGAAGGTTTAATTATTTATGGTACAACCTCGGATGCCATTACATCAGTTTATAAAATCGATTCAATGTTAATTGAAGGATCCACTGACAATTTTGAGGATGGTATTATAATTGGATCTTCCCTGGCTAATATGTTCTCTGTTAATGTTGGTGATAAACTTAATATAATTGATATTGAAAAACTTGTTGGATCCGGAGAAATTAATGGTAGGAAATATGAGGTTACAGGAATATATAAATCTGGTTTTGCTGAATATGATAAAATATTAGCATTTCTCCCAATTAATAAAGCTAAAGATATTTTTAAAATGGATCAGAAATATTCCGGCGTTATCTGTTCTGTAAGTGAACCGGCTGATATTGAACGAATTGATCAGGATGTTATTGATCAAATAGGCTATTATGAATATCTTACCACTACCTGGAGAGAGAGACATCATTCGCTATATAAATGGCTGACAATTTACGATTTACCAATTCGAATTGTAATATTTTTTATTACGCTCCTGGCTTTATTTAATATCTCAGTCTCACTGTGGATGACTATAAAAGAAAAGAATAGTGAAATTGGTATCCTCAGAGCGATTGGTTTCAAGAAAAAGAAAATCAGGGAAATATTTCTTATCGAAGGACTCTATATTGGCGTTACGGGTTCCATATTAGGAATTCTTTTAACTTTGATAATATTATTTATACAGGATAATTATCATGTAATCTCATTATCTTCTGATATATACTTTATCGATTATCTACCTGTCCATTGGTCTATCAATAATATATTATTATACCCGATGATTGCTATAGTAATATCAATGTTATTTTCTATCATCCCATCGTTAAAATCACAAAATATCAATCCCGTTGAGGCAATTAGTTACGAATGAACTGGTTAATTTTTGTCATAAGATTTGTTTCATCAAAGGGAGATGGAAAATTAAAAAATAAACGTATATTATTTCCAATCATTGGGATAATGCTTGGGGTTTCCACCGTTTTACTGACACTTGCCATTATGAATGGACTGGAGTTTGAAGTTTTCTCAAAACTAACAGAATTTTACTCTCCAGCCAGGATAGTATTGAGCGATCCTGATGAATCTGAATTATTATATGTTATTGACGAAATTGAGAAAATTGGTGTGGGTCATCAATTGGGGCTCGAACGTAATGCCATTATTAAAGCGGGAGATAATTTTAGATTTATAACCGTCAGGGCAATTAATAATGTTCAGGGATTTTTTGCAAGTGATGAGAAAAGCAGAGCTATTGATTTATCAAATCCTGAGAATGAGAATTCAATCCTGATTGGCGACGAACTTTCATTTTATCTATCCGTCCATAATGGTGAAACTTGTCAATTATTATCTCCAGTTGATATCAGCCTTGCCACAAGCATCTTTCCGTCAAGAGATGTGACAATATATAGCACTTTCGATTTTGATTTAATTGACGTTGATATGAATTATGTTATTATTCCATATGATATGGGCGTGGATTTATTTAAAAAACATAAGGAACGAATAATTTATCTGGATCAAAAACTGTCAAGTGAATTTGTGGAAGCAACAGCAATATTAAACGATAATACTCGTTATTATAGTTGGGAGAACGAATATGAAGCCCTTATCTCGGCGATGAAATTGGAAAAATTTGCTTATTCCATCTTCGGATTTATAATTATTATCATTTCTGCATTTAATATGCTTAGTATTATGAGCATGACGGTTATGAGAAAAATTCCTCAATTAGGTATTCTACAGGCGATTGGATTTTCGGAAAAAAAAATTGCATCTATTTTTATAATCCAATCTGTGTTTACAGGAATAACTGGATCACTGTTGGGTTATTTCCTTGCCAGGGCCATTATTATGCTAAATGATAAATATCAACTATTGCACTTTATTCTGAAAGATTTTCCCATTTCAAATTTCCCATTAATTTTGAATACTCATAATTCAATTTTGATAATCTGCGTATCATTTTTGCTGATTGTCATATCAGGGATTTTTCCATCAATCCAAACCAGGAAATTGAATCCAATTCAATCTATTAACTGTATCAAATGATATTATCCGCTAAAAATATTAATAAAACTTATAAAACCGGTTCAGAAAGCATTAATGTTCTTAATTCTCTTGATTTTCAAATTTCAGAAAAGGAAATTGTTGCAATCATGGGTCCCAGCGGCAGTGGCAAATCAACTTTGTTGCATATTCTGGGTGCACTAGATACCCCAGATGAAGGAGAAATTTTCATAAACGGAGAGCTAATTGATAAGGGAATGGACAGAAGTGCCCTCAGAGCGAAATATATGGGTTTTGTTTTTCAACATCATCATCTCCTGCCAGAATTTACAATTCTGGAAAATTTGATCATACCTCAATTAAATATTGATGTCTCGAATGAAGATAGTATCAAAAGAGCGATGAATTTGCTAGAACAAATAAATCTAGTGAATCTGGTTGATCATTATCCAAATCAAGTTTCAGGCGGTGAACGTCAAAGAATTGCTGTTCTCCGAGCTCTTATCAATAATCCCAAACTAGTGCTAGCAGATGAACCTACTGGGAATTTGGATGCAGGGAATCGACAATTATTACTCGACCTGATGCTAAAACTGCGATCTGAATACAATCAGTCATTCGTTTTGGCAACCCATGATGATAAAGTTGCTG